>JAAUYG010114308.1_pt1 | contig 10320 bp, 10 predicted proteins | sample 7278091 | NCBI WGS metagenome assembly JAAUYG01 (sample SAMN14350201, study PRJNA611818) | marine sediment metagenome | isolation source: surface marine sediment (0.6m) | place: French Polynesia: Moorea | collected 2018-08
ACTACTACTGCTACTACTACTGCTACTACTACTGCTACTACTACTGCTACTACTACTGCTACTACTACTGCTACTACTACTGCTACTACTACTGCTGCTACTACTGCTACTACTACTATTACTACTACTACTACTACTACTACTACTACTACTACTACTACTACTACTACTACCATGTACTATTAGTATCTTGAAGATATATTTTTGCAGCACACCGGTATTTTTAGAACTTTTATTCGAAGGATGCTTGTTCTGTTTCGAAATGAATCTTGCGCCAGAAACACTCGCCAAATGGACGAGTTTTCTTTATCTAAATATCAGTACCCATAGCCTAGACTTGGGCTATGATATTTTTATCATCAATGTAAGTGACCCTTCTAGGGTTAATAAAGGCATTCTTTTTATTTAAAACAAACATGAGCACATAAAATACAGAAGGGAGGTTGTTGGAGGAGTATAACGGACAATAAATAATGTCCCAAATGTACAATGGGAACCCAACTATTAAAAAGTCTACTTGTAGAAGTACACCTTGGATGATATGAATACCCCCAAATGAATACCCACAAAAATGCACAGTTTACAATGTCCAATTAACCTCCCCCCCTCCCTCCCCCCGCTTGCACCCGCGGAGGGGGAACCCCAACTGCCCGCGTCGATGCTTCGCCGCGTGCCCCCCCTTTATCAATAATAATGCATCCCACCCCTGATATTTCTGGTATGGTGTACATGTATGTGATTCAAATTGGGTTACATAAATTGTGATACAAGTGCGTGATCCTGCGACTGACTTTTACAGGTATATCTAGTGATATTGTTTTGTTGTTGTGCATAAGTTTATGTAGCAAATTTTTTAGTTTCATTTTAAGAAAATGTGTTGAACGAGAGTGCAGCTGCTTTTGGCCTTTTAAAATTGTCTCAGTTGAAGAAAACATTAATAGCATGAGTCATGCTCTTTACTTCTGAATTCAAACTCTTCTTTAATGCACGAAGTGTAGCAGTTCAAAATGTCTAGAAACATTTTGTTCGGTTACTACCGTTGCTTGGTTGGTTTTCATTCAAATACACGGTGTAAGGTATACTTTAGGCCATTTTATCAGATTTGGTGCTCTCACATTTCGGCTGTTGCTCCTCAGATGGCCCCTCGTGTTCAAGGGCTAGTGCCTTTAATTTTATTTATAGCATAGATCACACTTAATAGTTTCATTTTGCAGTAATTATGTGTTCATTCCACTTTAGTCGTTTTCCCACGAAGATACATGTACCTACTATGGGCGTTTGCATGAGTTTGCGTTATAATAGGTTCAGACGCAACGTGTAAGGAAACGTCTGCTCCGTTGTTTATTTTGAAATTTGTAAATAACATATATTAAATAGTTTTATTTAAAATAAGAGACAGTGTATTACTTCGAAGCCAGTCATTTGGGTATTCAAGATCCTTGTTTGTGTTTTCCAAGAGCCTGTTTATAAGACAGAGGCTGTACGGATACAGACTGTGGGGATAGAGACTGTGGGGATACAGACTGTGGGGATAGAGGCTGGGGGATAGAGGCTGGGGGATAGACTGTGGGGATAGACGCTGTAGGATAGATACTGTGAGAATAGGGCTGTGGGATAGAGACTGTGGGGAGAGAGTCTGTGGGATAGACTGTGGGGATAGGGGATGTGGGGATAGAGACTGTGGGGATATATATTGTGGGGATAGATGGTTTAGGGATAGAGACTGTGGGGATAGGGACTATGGGATAGAGACTGTGGGGATAGCGACTGTGGGGATAGAGGCTGTGGGATAGACAGTGGGGATATGGGCTGTGGGGATAGAGACTGTGGGGATAGAGGGTGTAGGAATAGAGACTGGGGACAGGGACTGTGGGATAGAGACTGTGTGGATAGAGACTGTGTGGATAGAGACTGTGGGGATAGAGGCTGTGGGATAGACTGTGGGGATAGGGGATGTGGGGATAGAGACTGTGGGGATAGATATTGTGGGATAGATGGTTTAGGGATAGAGACTGTGGGGATAGGGACTATGGGATAGAGACTGTGGGGATAGAGACTGTGGGGATAGAGCTGTGGGATAGACGGTGGGGATATGGGCTGTGGGGATAGAGACTGTGGGGATAGAGGGTGTAGGGATAGAGACTGTGGGGACAGGGACTGTGGGATAGAGACTGTGGGGATAGAGACTATGGGGATAGAGACTGGGTATAGGGCTGGGTGATAGAGACTGTGGGATAGAGACTGTGGGTATAGAGACTGGGGTAGACTGTGGGGATAGACTGTGGGGATAGAGACTGTGGGCATAGACTGTGGTATAGAGACTGTGGGATAGAGGCTGTAGGGATAGACTGTGGGATAGACTGTGGGGATAGAGCTGTGGGGATAGACTGTGGAGATAGATACTGTAGGTAGACTGTGGGGATAGAGATTGTGGGGATAGAGGCTGTGGAGATAGAGACTGTGGGATAGAGACTGTGGGATATAGACTGTGGAGATATACATATAGATTATGGGGTTAGAGACTACGGTGCTGAAAACAGACGTGCCAGGTGCTGCTGTGCCATTGAAGTTATATGAAAATTCTAGAGTAGTCATATGAACTGATCACACAGACTAGCAAAGATATCCATACAAAATTATGCAAAGAGGCTATTAACACCAATGAAACACACGTGTAAGTTGTATCGAGAATTTATATGTCAAAAAGAGAACAGAAAAACTGTAAAATCTCATTGGCCTATGAGATGACGCACAAGACACTAGTACTGATATCAAGCCGTCCACGGCAACATTATCGGATGACGTGGATTTCTTAACCAATGAGAATCGATTATCGGGTTGGCAGAGCACAGCCCAGGGGTCAGGAGTACATGTGCATTGTATTTATAAATACGTGATAGAAACACAATACGGGCTTTGGGATATCGGTGTTTCGGATATTGGCTGTTGGGTGATATTTTAGTAAGGATAACAGGGTTTTTGAAAATATTTTGTCGCTGGACAAAGTGCTTGACGCACCTGTCAACAACTTCTAATAACAATAAAGAATGAGAAGATTGACGTGAGGCGGTCCTGCCAGGTTCCCCACACTGGACAGTGACAGGTAGAACCCACCATCAGTCCAACAATTTCGTTATAGGTATGTTTTAGAAGATAACTACCGATCATAATATAATTATAAGAGACAGCTTAAAGTCCCCAATGGCAGATAATACTTTTGTGTCCAACTTGACAATGTATGAGAATGTAGATTTGTGTAATTTCCCCCTTCTTTGTTAGGTTTCATACGTTAAATAAAATAAACATACAGTAAAGTTTAGGGTATGAATATTTTAAATTTTGTGGGTTTGTGGCGTTGCTATACTACAACGTACACATGTAAATACATACCACCCATTGTGATCCGCCATCTTAGTTACACGGGCATAATGGCTCCGAGGAATCTTTTTTGTTGAAATGTCTTACTGCCATTACGTTCCTCCCTTAGAGCTACCGCCAGTCCAACTAACCTGTAAGCTGGCGTCCGATAACAAAAGGAAATACTGTAAAACGCATCCGCGAGCAGTGCACATCTTAACAGTGGTGCAGCAGCCAGAAATATAGTTCACTGTCAATGAAATGGTACTTGATGGATCTTGCTAATAAAATAAATTTCTGGTGATTCCAAGTACACCCTAAATTATATACTGTTAAAGGTGACAAAACCTTTACCTGTTATTTTAATTAGTATTTATAACGATGCAGGCATTCTGGTCAACCAGTCTACAATCTTCAACGCTGGCGGTGTGGTGTCCATTTATCCATTTTACGGATGGGCTCACGTTCACAATAACACATTTCTGCTTTAATTTGAACTTCATTTGTGGGTGGAAAAGACAAATTGCCCTATCCCCTCACTGTGTGTCGGGAATCGGTAGCACGCATTCTGCCCAGTCAGAGTCCTGTTGCAAGCACAGATTTTTGTGGGGTGTGCACAACGAGCTCTGCATTTTGGCTAGAATGCTAAGTATAGAATTTGTGTAAACTCTCTTCTGGATGGCCGAAAAATATCTTACCCTTAGTATTTCAGCACAGAAAGCATTACCCTTCCGCCTCATTCAAAGCAGAACACGTTTCAAGATAGATATTAGAAAGCCTTCATTTAGTACCTAATGCCACAAATAAAACTGCCATCCAAAGTTTAAGACTGAAAATATAAATAGAATCAAATAGCCTCTGTTGATTAATGGACGGATTTTTGCCACTACGTTGTGCGTATATACGTATATACGTACAATTTATTTTATTTATTTATTTATTTTGTTTACCCCCTAGGGCACTGGGAAATTCAGACAAACATAAAGAATTAATTTATGAAGCATTGTATTCTAAGCGTGAACAGGATACTGAGGGTGATGCAGATATTGAATAATATTTTTTCAATAATATGTCGCCATCTTTGGATGAAAATGAACAAAAAGAGCTTGAGGGTGAAATCACTGAGCAAGAACTATTAAAATGCTTAAAACAATGGAAAATTGCCAGGTTCAGATGGGTACCCTGTTGAATTACACAATTATTTCTGGAATGATATAAAAATTTCTAGTGAGGTCTTTAAATGAATCATACGAACAAGGAAAAATGTCGCATAGTCAACGCCATGGTATAATAACATTACTTCCAAAGCCAAATAAAGACCCCATACTGCTAAAGAGCTGGCGACCCATCTCTCTAATAAATGAAGACTATAAATTAGCATCCAAATGTAGCAGCACGTATAAAACATATTTAAACAAGTTTATGCACCCAGACATAACAGGCTTTATAAAAAACAGTCATAAAGGCACGCAAAACATATTTGAACTATTTAACATTATTGACTTTGCACCAGAAGATATATTTGCACCAGAAGATATTGAAACAATGTTTATTGCTTTGGATTTTGGAAAAGCTTTCAATAATTTATTTGAATTGGGACTTTATTGACAACATTTTACATACATTTTTCGAAGACTCAATGCAAAAATGGATAACAAAACCTCTATGTGGATGCAAACAGTTGTGTAATCAATAATGAGTGTTTTTTTCAGATAGATTTAAAATTGAAAAAGGAGTTCGACAAGGATGCCCCCTGTCACCGTACATTTTTATTTTATCTGTGGAGTTATTAGCAATAAGCATAAGATAATCAAGAAATATAAAAGGATTTAAGATAAATGGTGAAGAGAAAACAATTTACAATATGCTGATGATACTGGATTGACACTGATGTATTCTGTGGAGACCCTAAAAACATGAATACAAATATTAAATGACTTTATAAATTATCAGGACTAAAAGTCAATTATGATAAATCTAAAATTATGCCAATTGGGGCCATTAAGGATAAGTATGCCATTCTTATGCCAGAAACAGGCACTGAGTGGCCGAAAGAGCCTATATGCATTCTAGGGATATATATTGGTTCAATATAAGTATTCTACAACAGCTAAAATATGGTCCAATTAAAACAAAAAATACCAATATGTCAAATATCTGGAACAGCCGAGATTTAAAAACAATAGCAAAAAAAAAATGGTTATGTCAAAATTAATTTTTGCCATGTCGGTAATTCCCACTACAGATCCAATTTTCTTAAAAAGTATAGAAGGTGAAATATTCAGATTTCTTTGGAACGGGAAACCAGAAAAAAAACAAAAAAAAAAATGTGCTCTATTCTTCAAAATATGAAGGAGGACTAGGGATAACGAACGTTACAAAATATATGATATGGCATTAAAAATAACTTGGGTAAAAAGATTACTTAATAATGTTGAGCTTAATATATTTGTTAATGTACAGTTGGGTGATATTGGTAACTTATTTTGGATTGCAATTTAAAAAAGCAGATGTTAAAGAAGGGATGAGCTACTGAAAAACTGAATTCTTACTAAGTGTTTTATACCGTTGGTACGACTATAATTATAGTATACCAAATACAAAAAAAAAGAATGAAATACTTTATCAAGTGCTGTGGCTCAACTGCAATATTCGAATAGATAATAAGGTAGTGTACAATAAAACGTGGGAAAAGAAGGGTATCGCGTATGTAAAAGACATACTCAATCACAAGTAAGGATTTTTGTCACATGTAGGGATAGCTCAACAAATTGGTGAAACAAACATTTTACATTATTACAGCTTGTTGAGTAGCATTCCAAACAATTGGAAAAGAATATTGCAATTAGATCAAAATGATATACAGGTAGATGAATCTAGCTCAGATACTGAATTAACTTGTAGTAAAACACATATATGTAAATTTGTTTACAGCAAGTTATTACAAAAAGTAAAGCCGTTTCCAAATTCACCTTTGCAGCCATTGAACATGAAAGTAAATCTTTTCAATGTCTCTGGAAACATGGCAGGGTTATTTTAAGAATATGTATTCAACGGCATTTTCAACAAAAGATCAATTTCTTCAATACAGAGTAATGCACAGAACATTAGTAACCAGAGAAAGATTATACGAATGGAAAATGAGTGAAAGTAAGTTGTGTACATTCTGTGATGAAGAGATTGAAACAATAGAACATTTGTTTTGCGATGTTACAAAAGCATTTTTTTAAAAAAAGTCTTAAATTGGTTTAAGCATAAAACTTGTATGCTTGTGACTGTAACAAATGCACAATTATTGTTTGGTAATGCTACAGTTAAAATATTTGATTTTTGTCTTGTTACAAGCAAAGAAATATGTATATTTTTGTCGATTTAATTGTAAATTCCCCAGTATTATAATTGTACTTAAAGGTAGACTCAAATATATTTATCAAATAGAATAATATATTGCAACAAAATAGTGAAATCAGAGAGTTTCAAACAAGGTGGTCTGCACTTAAAGATCTGTAATAGAAAAAGAAGCTGGATATTTATGATAATGAAATGGTACATTTTCAGTTAAAGCATATGGTGTAATTTTATTTCATTGTTATACAAACAAACAGGATTGGTATGAATGTTTGTGTGAATTTGTTGTATGCATGGTCTGAATAAAAAAAGTTATCATGAAATAGTAGCATCTGCATTGCATCCACAATCCCATTAGAACCTTTTTTATATTTGTTAGTAACCATGGAATTTATGCCGTCAACCAATAATCTAGACTGGGACACACCAGCCTTTGCAATACGTTCTAAAAGTACCCTTTACCATGGTGCCAAAATACAGTGGATGGATACACAGTGACTCACCTGCAGAAATTTTGACAAACAAATTACATGTCCGCCTTGTAACAGAAATATCTGCTAAATCGATATCCATGGCTTGGTGGCTGGACTAGGACATAGCTCAACCATACCCCCTTGCACTTTGTTAAGCTGCTGAGCGTGTTTTTGGGGGATATTGTAACATATTCTGTCCCATAAAGTAAACTAGGGAGCAGAATGACTTCCACAAGTAAGATTTGACATTTTCAGCTACCGGTATTTGCTGTAAGGCCAGCATCACATGTCATGAATTTAGCCACATTCATCAAGGCTATAGAAGTCACGTCTACATCTTTGAATCCTACTATTTAGAATCTGATTTAACCCGGTTATCAAACATTACCTCAAGTACATCAAGTGAATAGGAATGTTCATTACCATACATTCTATTTCATTACCATACAGAAACCAGTTTGGGGATTGAGTAAGATAATGGTGAACAACAGAGAAACGCTGAGTGAGTTTTAACGCCAAATTTAACCTGCCCTTTTTTCAGCATGATCTTGACAAATATTAATAAGTTTTTGCTGGCCCTGGCTGGTACATCCTCATCGAATCCGAATGCACTGTGAACATCAGCACCAATTCTAATATACCTACGTTGCTGCTCTTCGGATGTTGAAAAGAATTGGTGAGAGTACACTCCCTTGCTTTGTACGCCTACTTATTTCAAAGCCACAGCTAAATTAACCATCCCCACCTAACAACTGTTTTGGATTGCTTGAACCAGTTTAACAGAAATCACCTGTAGACGACAGGGATATTATTGTACAATTTATAGAACAAACCATCGTGCCACATCCTATCGAGACATTTTCCCGCGCATCTACACATCTAGCTGGGACACAGTTACCATGACAGGTTCTTTCTTATTCCTCTCAAACATTTTTGTAACCGTCTCAGCCACAGCTGATAAATGATCTACATAATGTACTAACAGGAAACGTCTGGTGCTGACAGTTTAGATTCTCTGCATTGACTTTACTTTATTTCAGTTACAATTATTTTGCCGTTTCCTATGGCAAAAGATTCAATTGGTATGTTTAATCATTCAATTAGCACGAAAAGATTGATACGATATATTTGGTTGGAATGATATGAATAATTGGGACAAAGCCTAATATCCAAAGTTCTAGACCTAAAGTGCACCCGGACTCGTACAGGTAGCCCATGTGAGCCGTCTGGGTAGGGCGAACATTTTGCAACTAAATTATGTGTATACAAGAAGGATATGAGGAATATAATAATTACATATATATATGTGTGTGTTTGTGTTTTCTAAATAGGTCAGCGTTCCGCGTATCATTTATTTCTTAAAATTATTTAGTGTAAATATTTTAGTAACTTCAGCGGAAAATAGCATGTGTATCCAAACATTGGTCACCGGAGAGCCCAAAGTTTCCTCATATCATGTATCGGGGCAGAAGACATGAGAAAGCGTATACTGAGGATCAGTTATTTTATTTCGGATTGAGGAAAAACAAAGTGGCATTTTTTTGTTAAATTAATACCGCCATTTCTATATAGGAATCGTGCCGTAGTATTGTGCTTTTAGAAAAAAAATCGGATCCATCACAAGTCCCAGATAACACCGAGTAAATCTTCCCATTATATCTGTGATAATGTATTTGGAAGGGTCTGACGAACACAAAATTCAATACTTGGACTGGACACATTAACTGCTGACATCTCGTAATCTCCGGTGTCCATGCTTTAGCTAGCTTCAGGCGTAGAGGCTTAGTGATTTCGCTCAGCCTATCAGAGACGCGGGACGAGGGGGCTGCATTTGTTGCGCTGCACAAGTCATATATAGGCTTTGTTTCAAGTCTAAATTCGTTATTGAGAAACCTGTTAACATCTGCATAGAGCGAACAAAGTAGTCAGTCAGTAGACTCTGCGAAATAGAACAAGAACAATGCAGAAAAATAGTCTTACAGTCCTGCTGCTGCTCACGACCGCTCAGATGGCTCTCTCGCAGTGGAGTGGTGAGTTTTTTTAGGATTTGTTTGTGTGTTTGTAAAACATAACTTACAGTCACGTAGAGCTGCTCCTACCGGCTGTTTTATAAGAAAAGTCTTTTCGTAAATATGCATTGTCTGAGATGACGTCGACCAAGGTTATTTCAGATCTGTGTATTTAACAGGGATGTTATCTATTACAAGCAAACTATTACAATTACTATTACTATTACTCTGAGTTTCTTATATTACCATTACTATTACATTATTTTCAATCTATTACAATTGTTACTACTAATACATGGGTATTTATTACTATTACATTTACTATTACTTTTACCACTATTTCTATCTTTTATCTATAAACAAACTTAACCATAAGTGTAGGAGAATGTTGCATACAAACATAAAAAAATCAATTGTATGTAAACGTTCTAATTTCAAAAAGCATGTCCTGATATTCAGATCAGTGCTCCATTAGACAAGATGTACATGCACTGTAAGAACATCTCACAGACATGGTCAGTCATCAGTAATATCATCATCAAAAACTGCTCTTTATACCTGATGTTTAACTCTGGATCTTGGCCTTTTTGGGCTAACATTGGTGCAGATTCTGCAAGATCTGTCATAACATCGATGACACTTTTATCATTATGTTTATGGATAGCTGTATAAGCAGTGCCAAGCAATTAGACTGCCAGCCAGTTTCTTTTTCCTTTCCAGTCAGGAAAGGCTTCAGGGGTGGCTTCCTGTGTCCGAGACACTGCAGACTACTAGCTACTACTGTTTCTATATGCACATGGTGTAACACTGTGACAACAGGCCATTAACGTCAGCATTTTTTATTTTTCGTTTTACGTTCCCTCCGACCCTTCAAAAATTGACCCGACATAAATTAAAATACCTATTACATGTATCTATTTTTTTTTATTTCATTTCCGATGGGGAGATTTATATTTCCAAAAGTACAAAAATGGCGAAGTTTTGGCGAATGGCGAAAGTTTTGGCGAATGGAGAAAACATTTTTAAACTAGAGGGCACTCCGAGAGCGCAGACCTCCGTCAAGGCAGCTCATCAGTCTCCACATATTTTTGTTACACCTGAAAGTTTTGGTCCTTAACTTCAGAGTGTTAATA
>JAAUYG010025678.1_pt1 | contig 10318 bp, 6 predicted proteins | sample 7278091 | NCBI WGS metagenome assembly JAAUYG01 (sample SAMN14350201, study PRJNA611818) | marine sediment metagenome | isolation source: surface marine sediment (0.6m) | place: French Polynesia: Moorea | collected 2018-08
CCGAGCCGCCCAGTCGGTTGCCTAACTCATTAATGCCAAGCGCCAAGCTGAGAAGCGCAAACCTCCCAATTTTTACGTCTTTGGTGTGACGCGGTCGGGGATCGAGCCCCGGCCTCCCGCACCCTTAGCGGACGCTCTAACCACTGTGCTACGCGAGGGAGGTGTTGATATCAATGGACACCATACTGTTGCTGTATGGGAAATCCTCGGAGCAAGTGTAAAGTATTGCCATCACTTTGCGAGAAGTTTGGAATGGTGTCAAATGCCTGGGGATTTATATTCATAGCCAGCAGTGGAAACAGAAATGATAGAAACCCATTACATAGCGCAAATGAATTATGTTATATCTGAATATAACATAACGAATTATGTTATGTCTGATCACTCTTTACACAAGAAGTCAAAAGTAGAAGACAAACGTCAGTGACAGTCGCCAAAGGATGCTCAAACCTTCCTAAAGACGCTGAAATATCGCACAAATAAGACGATAGGTGATGGTGATCCAAATTCCTCAGAAGTTGGAGATGGAATCAAGTGATCATTGAGGGCACGAAAATAAAATAAAAAAAGCGTTTTATTCCGTCACGTTTCAAAACTAGAAGGACAGGGATGACCATACATCATCTTCGCATAGTCCGGCTGCCTGTCGGTTAATTTCCTCTTGTATTTCGGGAGATTACTGGTACGGAAGACGGGTCACTGGACGTACATCCGGTTACATCGGAATCGTGTGTGTAATTTAGTTTTATCTTTCCGTCCGCATTTTCCGCTAATATGTCCGAATATTGGCCCAAAAGAGGAGAGTTGGCCAGTCGAAGAACCACAAGTCCAGCACAATATCAACAGTGAAAACCTAACGCCAGAGCAGATACAGCAAGTCAAGGGGGGGGGGGGGAGGGATCCGTATTTGAGCCAAGACAACTGTCACCTGTAGCAGGGGTGAAGGGCACTATTGTAGCAGGTGGTTTAGTTATTTCTGCATCAAAGAAATTATACGCAACAATGTGAGCTTGATTTTCCTTCAAGCGCGATCGGCAAATCTCGCCTTGTACTCCGGGAGGGAAATTAATTTTGGCGGGAAATGTAGGCCAAACAAATGACGTCACTAATCGGTGGAATCGTACGTCCCGAGCGCGTTGTAAGGGAGAAGTGCCGGTGGAGTATTAACCGATTCTTAAAGACGTCAATCTTGGCTTTGTGATGACAAAGGAAATCTCGCCCTCAGATCAGATCCTGTGATAACTGGGGCACAACAACCAAGTTTTCCCTTCACACGATATGTATGAAAAAAGAAACCTCACCAGCAGAACACCACAGAGCAGCCTGCGCCGGAGTAAGGTTAGCATCCGACCTACTGACGAAAGAGACAGATATATGACCGAAAATGCAGAGGGGAGATCTTGACTGTGTGACTCTTCATAAGCAGATTGTAAGAGACAGCGATTCTGATGTAAATTTTCGCCTACCACAATTATTTCATGCAAGCCATCAAGTACTGTGTTATATTTGTTATTCTAAGCAACGAATCAATTATTTGTATCATTCATATTTTATTGCATACTAATTGATATCATGCGTTGGACTGTGCTATCACGTAGGCTAATAAACTACTACTAGTACGTGAAATACTTTAAAAGCGATACTGCTACATTTGTGATTCATTTGTGACACACACACATTTTTATATCAATTATCAATGCCAGTTTAAATAAAAGATACCTGTAGGATTTTTTTTTAATTTAGAATTTACCAAAAAGGTCTGGAGTATAACCTTGTCTTGGAAACTTAAGATTACATTAAAAGCTTTAGTGGCAGGTACTTTTTGCTTGTGAGTTTATGATAAGCAATCATTTAGAGCTGCAAAGTGTGTGAATCTCTGCTGTCTGCGTGACCTCTTAGGATGTCCTATGAGAGAGGTTTCCTTATGGCTTCTTCCTCAACCTTCATTGTCCGGACTTCCTCTTACAATCCATCACAATCAATCACTTTCATCCGCTGCCAGGTCATTTAACTTTCTCCGCTGCGCCCTGTCCCGTCCCTTTCACAATCGGTGTCAGCCCTGAATATGAAGGGAACAGCCTCCGCACATAAGGAATACCATAAAAACTGCTCTGGCAGCAGAACATGTACTCTGGCCCACAAATTCACTTATACCAAATAGAGACACTAATACACTATGGAGTAGGCAGAGATATCCCACCACTTAAAGTCACCATGACTTTACACCTTGGCACTTTGACTTTTGACGTGTTAAAGTCATTCAAGTTAAAATCTGATGATGGAGTATGTATGTGAGTTTCTGTTAGTGTTAACGAGCAGCGTAAGGCCTACTTTTACACAACGGATCATGTGTCGTGACTCGGGTATTCCTCGGAAATCGATGAGTGGGTCTAGACCATATCCACCATATCTTCAGAACATTCTACACATTTTCATATTTTTTTGTCAAATTTTAAATTCTGACTATTTTTACCAAATTACTACTCGTTAACATGGACTCAGTGGGAGTGATTTCAAAACGGTACCTTAATTCTCTCATATTTTTCGTTACAGTTTAAAATAAATTCTACAATAAATATAGGTTATCTCTGTTTTGGAGATCTGGCAAAAAAAAGTAAAAGGTATATTTTTAATTGATATAAATGACATCGTTCTCAATACAGGACAGTATGGAATGCAAATTTCAAAACCCTACTCCACTTACAATTTTCATTCGATTAAAGCCGAACTTTTATCAGGTCATTATTTACAAAGGGGGAATACATGTATAATTTTTTGGCAATCGAATAATCTAATTTTTATATTTTTTTTTAGAAAAATATGGCACATTTAAATGTTAACATTATAGTCAATGGCAAATTTCTAAAGTCAGGAATGTGCGGGGTAAAGGCTGGTCATAGAGTAAACGTATGAACTTCTGTGACTCGGGGTCGCAAGCCTTTGGAGTATTATAATAACTAAATACCTATAACGTAGGGTATAATAACATCCCTTTTCTTTATAGAGGCAGCTTTACATTCTCAGGTTGGGAATATGCATATGTAGAAAGATATATATACTTATGCAATGTCAAACACCCCCCCCCCCACTAACCCACCCGGTCCAACAGTCATTCAGCCATAACACAACCGTCGCCCAACCAAGTCTTGCATTTGCAGAATCCTGAAGATCCATTCACTGTGCTCCAAACCGTGTAATTACTTGTTTTTCCAAATCTCCCTAGATTTCCTGCAGCAACTAGCGATAGCAGTGTTATAGTAGCATATAACGGTACCTATTAGTGTACACTGCTACATGTTAACAAAGGTCTGTATGTACAAAAATGATGTAGAAAACATCGATAAAGAATCTAGCGTGGTGCTTTTCAAAGTGGAGTGTTCAAGCTCTTGCATCAACCACATCCAAGATAACGCGATAACAAGCGGTGTCACTTTTAAGTTGAACGGATGTCGGAAGTGCTAATTCTGACGAGCTAAAGACACTCGGTAGTTTGCATTGTCGATTGGTAAACAATGATAACTTCTCACCACTCTCAAGCAGTAGCTTGACAATAATACGAACATGTGCGATGCCCCTTTAAAGTGAGATGATAAAATATTATGAAAGTTGTCCGATATGTGCACACCTTTTCTTGCCAGTAATTAGTTGAAATAGTTGTCCGATATGTGCACATCTTTTCTTGAAAGTAATTAGTTGTAATAGTTGTAATTATAATTCTGTCCGTGGTTCAGACGACACTGTAATATCGTTAGTGAAGTGAAAACATTACTATAAATAGAATTACCATACTGCACCTGAAATCTGATGCTACCTTTTTATTTTAAATGTTCTATTTCTTATCGTGTAATTGTCATGTTGCTATTTTTACCGATGTATAATTGTACCAGAAATTATAATATTCTTTCTACTTTCTTTCAATGCCTTATTGTTTCCATTTTCAAACGATATTTTTGTTAAGAGCATGATTTAGCATCTAACAACTAATCAGTACTGTTGTGGTATAATTATTTTAAATTCTACACCTACACCTACATTTTCTAGCTTTTTTTTTCTTTAGCATAGAAACAACTTCTCAAAAGTTTGTAGTCCTGTATGCACTTGTTTGGTTATATATTCTTATTTATCTGTCTTTTTTTTTCTTCTTCTTTGTCTACTTTTTCTTAGCATTATATTCTAAGAGAAAGTACTAGGCACTTCGACTTGCCGCTTCCATACAGCGCTGCTACAGTATTCACAGGGTGAAAGTAAACCGTGCGAGAAATGTGACAGGTAGAGTGAGAGGTCCACAAAACGTCCATATTGGACTTACCTATAATCAGCAGCCAAGGTCGTCTAATTAACGTCGGCGAGACAGACCTGACCTGCTGATGGTAACACTAAGCCAGATCTTAACCCGGTGGTCAGGTGGCCCTAATGTGGCTTTGATTAGAGGCGTAAAAGTCGCTGTGCTATCTCGTTACTGAAATATCACTGTATGGGGCTGAACAAGACGAAGCGGCGCCTGGGACATTGGGCTTATTTTCGTAAAATATTTTCCTTGAACACATGATATGTGCCGGATGTATTTCTCGCTCTGCCTGTTACGTTTTTGTCCATTTATAGACAGCATGATTGTCTTATGTGGGACAGGCGCATTATATATCAGCTAACAAATCATTCCAGATTTTACCCAGGGATACAGAACACTGACCATTTTAGTTGCAAAGTTTGATGTCTTTTCTCACGCTGACAATTTAAAATGTGCAAGGATAGGCCTTGGGGACTACAACTTTTCTTTCTTTCTTTCTTTCTTTTCGAGTTTTGATATATATGACTCTTGAATAATGGTATATATCTCTTCAGTTTATTGAAAAACACAGCAGAAAACTGAAGAAATATATATTCATCATTTCAACAGGCACACATATAACAAGAGGTCTATGGACCTTGGCGCTCTGCTTGACAACTGCATTTGGTATGACAAATGGCAAAGTTCTGCAGACTTATATCACAAAATTCACTGCTGCACGCTAAAACAATTGACATTTTGGGCTAACTCTCACACAGTACCTCACCATCCATGTATCGATTTTAGATCATTTTCAACACCTTACTTTTCAATGCTAGCTCTGATTAAGGTTAAACACATCTATGGTGTAATACCTAATCGAATTATTTAGTTCGAGCTTTCAGGGTCACCCAAGGTGAAAGGTGATGGTTCAAATGAACTTGAACTGCCCATATGTTATTTCCTATTAGTGTTTAACAATACATATAACCTAACTCGACTCCTTTATAATATACAAGCATTAAACAACCCAAGTGATCTTGACTTTAACATTTGGAGGTCACTCAAGATCAAATCTGGTGGTGTAGCTGAGCATCCCAGATATGATTTTCTATTAATGCTTAATAGTAACATATGGCCAACCTCGGCTCCTACAGACATATAAGCGTTCAAAATCTAAGTGACCTTGATCATAACCTTTCAAGGTCACCCACGGTCAAATGCGAAGGTGCCAAAGCAATCCTGATAGATTATTTTTTTGTTGTTTGATAGTAATATATGGCATAACTCAGCTCTTTTACTAGGTATAAGCCTTCAAAACCTGAATGGCCTTCTATTTAACATTTTAAGGTCAGTAAGGTAAAATTTAATCATACCATTAGACTCCCATCCATAGTTTCCTAATACTGTTTAGTTACTAACATATGGCCTCTTTTGGCTCTTTTACGAGATATAAGCCTTCGAAATCTGAGTGACCTTGACACTGACCTTTCAAGGTCACTAAGGTCAAATGTACCATACTATTCGACTACCCGCATATGGCTTCCTAATAGTGTATAGTAGTAACATGTGGCCAACCTTGGTCCCTTTACATGATATAAGCTTTTAAAATCTGAGTGACCTTGACATTGACCTTTTAAAACCCTAAGGTCAAATATAATCGCATCAATTGACTTCCCATATATTATTTCGTATTAACATTTAACTTATAACATACGGTCTTAGATGGCTCCTTTACAAGATATAATGCTTTGAAATCAGAGCAACCTTGACTTTGACCTCTCAAGGTAACTCAAAGCCAAATCTGATAGTGTCATTGGCCTCCCCATATATTGGTTTCGACTAAAGTTTAATAGTAACTTATGGCCAAACTCGGCTCCTTTATGGGATATAAGCCTTCGAAATCTGAGAGGCCGTGACATCGACCTTTCAAGGTCACTCAAGGTCAAATGTAAATGCATCAATTGAATCCCCCATAAATGCTTTCCTATTAATCTTTAACAGTAACAGGTGACCTAACTCTGCTTCCTTACAAGATATAAAGATTTGACCTTAGCATTGACCATTCAAAGTCACTAATGTCAAATATAGTTGCACCAAGGGACTCCTAATACAACATTGTATATGCTTTTCTATTAATGTTTAACAATAACATATTACTTAACTCTACTCCTTTGCGAGATATAAAGCTTCGAAATATGAGTGACGTTGACATTGACCTTTCAAGGTCACTCAAGGTCAAATCTGATAGTAGTATCTTAGGACTCACTATATATGGTTTTATATTAATGTTTAATAATATCATAAGCCCTAACTCAGCTCCATTACGAGATATAAGCTTTCAAAATATGACAGGCCTTGACATCAACCTTTCAGCGTCACTGAGGTCAAATGTGGTTGCATCAATGGACCCCTCATATCCTTTCCTCTTAATGTTTCACAGTAACATACGGCCTACCTAACTTTGTTCCCTTGCAAGATGTAAGGCTTCGAAATCTGACTGACCTTGACTTTGACTTTCAAGATCACTCAAGGTCAAATATGTTAGTGTCATTGGGCTCCCCATATATGGTTTCCTATTGATGTTTAATAGTAACTTATGGCCTAACTCACCTCCTTTATGGGATATAAACTGTCAAAATTTAACTGACCTTGACATCGACCCTTTCAAGGTCACTGAGGTTAAATATGATCACATCAGTAGACTCCCCATATATGCTTTCCTGTTAATGTTTAATAGTAATATATGGCCTTAATCTGCTCCTTTGCGTCAAATGTGATGGAGTCAGTTGACTCTCCGTATATGGTTTCCTATTGATACATACTATAACCACATGGTTATCTCTCACCGTTTATTTCTTATAACCACGCAAATATTTCTCCTATCTCTTATCATTAGGCCCCAATCACGAAAAATTGTAATTGTATCAAATGATCCCGAAATGACCTTTAATGTTACAAGGTCAGAGGTACGCCATATATGTACTACTGACAACCGCGAGACCCAAATTTCACCCCGTTTTGCTCTGCAATAGCTCGTTTTCCAGATAATTGAGTTTTTAGTCTCTCCATTGGTTATAATGATGAATTCAGATTTTCTAAAAAAAAATCGTTAAAACATCGGAAACTCAAAATTTCCAACTTTGTGAGGACCAATGTTACGAAAATTCAGGAGGAGTTTCAAAACGGTTGGCTGTAATTTATAGGAAGAGTATGGGCCTCATGTTACCGAAAAATATAAAAAATCCTTAAAATTTCAATTTTCAACATTTAAAAAATCCCAAACGTACTTTTGTGGTGAAAATTGGGAAGAAAATTCAGAAGTTTAAAAGCGATTTGTAGGAGGAATAGCGTTTTGAAATGTTGGCTCCTATAGGGGCACATGTTAACGAAAAAGAAAAAAATATTCATAAATATCTCCTAAATGCTTTCTTCAAAAATTCAAAAAAACCTCCGAGCGTATCGCCCGTGGGAAGCAACAACTAAAACTTGAAAGAAACTTGTGCATAAGGTTCAGAGATAGTTTACAGACATTTACAGACGGACCACACACGACGGACGGACGGAAGGACGGACGGACGACGAACAAAGTTCGATTTCATGAGATCTGCTGACATAGTCAAGTAAGCCAGATATAGGATAAAGTAAAAGTATTTTTAAAAAATTCAAAAAAAAAAAAAAAAAAAACTTCCTTTCGTATGGTCCAGGGAAGCAACAACCAAAATTTAAAAGAAAGCCATGCATTAGGAAAAGAGATAATTGCGACACGGACGGCGGACGGACGACGGACGGATTTCCCCATTAATGAGCACTACTCACATAGTCAAGCAAAGCTAAATACTGACTTCAAATAGATTTGTCGTCAGTCAGTTCTCAAACTGTTGAACTAGCAAAAGGACACACACAACTTTTCCACAGCCTACTTTAAGGTCTGAAGTGGAGTAGGTTTCCGTCCTAAAGAACGAACACAGTAATTGGCCATGCGTGGGCTATTGACAGAATGCATTTCCATTATGTTCCTTACTGAAGACGTCTCCTAAAGGGGTTTATGTGCTCTCAATGTAATGGGTCATGTCCACTTTCACTTTTTTTTATGATTCCAAAAAGTCGAAGCGGGTCCGAGGCCTGTGGGATGAGTGGGTGTGTGAATAAGTGTGGTAGGCTTATTATGGGCTTTGCCCATGCCTATCAATGAAGCTGGAAACATCACTGGCTATTTGGCAATGTTGTGTAAATATGCACAAGGTATGTTAATTTGCCCACTGATCAAGCTTTAGAATACGTTTTCACGACACTGGTATCTTAATGATGTCTATGTCACGTTGTGTGTACTTTCCATTGAGGTTTTGCGGGATGACTCAGACACGTAACAATAACTTTATAACTATAATAATAATTCCAATAAAATATTATAGTTAATAATAAATATAATATATGTGTATCACTTACTCTATAGCATGATTACCTGACGCTAGATTATTAGTTTGTGTCAGGCCAAATCTGCCACAATGGCATCCTGAATCTATCATCATTTGGGAAAGGAGAATACATCTGCTGGTGAAGCAAGGAACTGCTTCTCTACGAATATTTATTTATACTCATTAGTATTTGGATACACATGATTTATACAAGAATATTATGGATGGATTATTCTTTAATTTCTTTAATTTGATCTTATTTGGTGGACGATAATAGGGTTATTTCATCCCACTAAGGGGGTTAGGATGTTGGATCTGTCAACACCAGACTCCCCTCTGTAAGTATTTGCTTTTATTTGCGGACATGATTAGGGCATTTAAAATCATTTTCATCGAAATTTTAGGTCGGCTCACAGAGCGAATTTTGTCCTTTTAACGACTTCACTCATCAGAAACCATGCTGTCCAGACCTCGTGAGTTCCCGATGAATGGAGGCCTTATTTACATCATTGTGGTTTATTTACTTATGGATTTATCGACATACTAATATGGCACAGTTGTCACAAAATAACCTAATTCATAACATCATCCATTTTTTCTACTTGTTTCACACCGCTGCCATTCGGGTTCTAAATTATGTGCATGTTCTTGCCTGGCCTCCCTGTTAGCCAGGGCATTTACTCCCGACAAATTACCATTTACGGAAACATCAACCTGGACGTCCATCCCCTCCCCTCCCCCCGACAAAATTACCCATCCAAGCATCCTAAATTGTTTAAATAACATAATCTGGGAAATTAATCATCTTCAGGTGAAAACTGAAAAAGCTAATCTCTCCAAAACAGATTTATTTTTTGGCTTTAAGAAAATTGAAAAAATAACAAGCATTTGGTAATAAAGAAAGCCGATAAAGGTTCAGCTGTCGTCATAATGGACAGAGACCAATATCTGCATGAGGCATACAGACAATTCAACAATTCAGCAAAATATTTAAAAAAAAAAAGACCAACCAATCTACCCCGAAACTGCCACTGTCATCAAAAATATTAAAATATTTTATTGGATTGTCTGGAAACAAATATCATAAATCGCAAACAATGCGATTAGCTCAGCCCACCTGACAACCTGAGGCCAAGAAAATTCTCTACCCTGCCTAAAATTCATAAACCAGCTGACAGTTGGACCATCCCGTATAATATACCAAAAGGCAGGCCTATTGTGTCAGACTGCAGCAGTGAATCGGAAAAAAATGCTGAATTTTTAGACAGGTTCCTACAGCTAAAATCTAATCTCCATCCTTCACTTATCAAGGATACACCTGACTTTCTAAATAAAATTAAACATTTGGAAATCCCAGAAAAATTCCTATGAATCACTTGTTATGTCTCCAGAATGTTCACCTCAATTAATAATAATGATGGTATGGAAGTCAAGCAAAAATTCTCCGATATGTAAAACCATTACTACTATAAACCCTTAATGGAGCTCCTGGAAATCTCCCTAAAAAGAATGATTTTCGTTTAACAATGAAACTTATCTTCAAACCTCTGGCACTGCCATAGGAAAGAAATTTGCCCCTTATTATGTATGTATATGTATGTATGTTTATTCAGTCCATATCAAAAAGTTACAA
>JAAUYG010036676.1_pt1 | contig 10318 bp, 7 predicted proteins | sample 7278091 | NCBI WGS metagenome assembly JAAUYG01 (sample SAMN14350201, study PRJNA611818) | marine sediment metagenome | isolation source: surface marine sediment (0.6m) | place: French Polynesia: Moorea | collected 2018-08
TCATGTCTGGGGCCCTTTCATCCTTCGTCTCATTGCCCGGCGCCCGGTCCGTCGCTCATAAGACCCTGGCTGTTAAGAAGCGACGTTAAATAAACCAATTCACTCACTCATTCACTCATTAAACAGTTCCAGATTTCATTACAGTAAGAATATTATCCGGCCGTTTTCATAGCAACCATACTCGCGCAAATCCAAAAGGGAGATACCACAAACACTTACGGAATATACATTACAGCTGTCTATTTTCCACCCTCTTATTTTAGGAAATGAATTATAAGGCAACTTAATTTAGTCCTAAAGTGTGGATTATGTGTACTATTAAGAAAAGATAACATTTTATGTAACCTCTGTACTACAATAAAAAAAATAACACTAGCACGTAAGTGCTATTTATCAACACGGTATTGTGAGTGTGAAATATTGATATATGAAATTACGTACAAGATGAGACCAATTCAAATTGTGAGTCGACTGTGGCATTGTGACATTAAAATACATTGTAAGACAGCCCTGTGGCTTCTTTACTACGCACATATGCAAACTGGAAATGAAATCCTACGTTACCTTTATACTACATACAGCACAAGCTTGACAGTTACAAGGCGGGGTATTCAATGTAGAAATAATCCGTTTAAAATCTTTTCGCCGGTTGCATAATTTAAAAGGATGTGGTAGAATATTCCACTCTTGCCCTTATGTCGAATGCTTCACTTGCCAAAACCGCTCTCTAACTTTAATCAAGAGGTACTAATGACCTTGACTCATATGGTATTCTTTACAGTGGCTAGTAGTCGTAAATATTCAGGTGTCATTCCATTTAATAATTTTAAATCACCACGCATACACCTGCATACACCACCGAATCCAACTTGCAGTCGGTGATATAACTATGAGTGGCTGAAAGCCGACTATAAGCCTGATCCCCCCCTCCATTAATAATCTTATATATTTCATCCATTGCGTTAAATAGTCGGGGATGTTTACACATAACGAAGATAGACTTGATTTCTCTCTTAAGTCTTTGCAAGCTGAGTTAAACCTACCGTACACAAAACGCTATGCCCTTTCTTATATTTTTGTAATCGCTACCAAGCTAAGTTTTGAACTCAACGCTCCACCTGCTTCATTAAAATGTCGTACCCTAGCAATTCATAATAATGCAGCGGGTGTACACGTACTTTCTTTGAAATGATTCATACCCTGGTCAACTGTTCGGTTAATGACCAAACAAGTACTTAGTAGTGTATGGATCTCTGCGATTCTGCCGATATAAATGAAACCCAGCTAGTTGACACCTCCACTTTTAAAACAACAAAAGCCCATCCGGAGTCAAAGTTACGGTGAATAATATAAAATGTCATCTTGGATTTTGGTCTATGTGACGTATGCTCAGTTGGGGAGAAAATATCTATTTACAGTGGCCTTGCAATTCGATGAGATATTGAATTTGTCAGCGATAGGTAAACGATAGGAGTTTTGAAGGCATTTTTTTTTGGTAAAAATAGAACGTCAGTGTTTCGTTCTTGATATTGATTCAGTTATTTGATTTACATGCGGTTTAAAAATCAAAAGGTGTGTGTTTACTTTCCTACCACCGATACCCCAGATATCGGTGGGGTTATTTTAAATAAATTGTTTTAAAAGATTTTTCCTCGAAGTTAGACCGTATAGTGAGTGAAACATTACCGACTTGTTATTCGATGTTACCAAAGAGATGTGCCAGTCGTATACCGTATCTCTATGCCTCCTTTGTAACCTTGATAGAAACAACGGTGTACACATACCATTTGCATATATATCTATATTATTACCTTTTTTATCCCAGCAGGATTATGTAATGGTGCTGGCATCTGGTGAAGAGTACGAGTTTTACTAAAATGTCACTCGAAGTCATCAGTGCAGTTATCTCAAAATGATATCAAATCATGTATAACTCGAAAAGGGGTCGCCGTAGAGCGACCGGAAGACACTAGCAACACATATGTGGACGCTTTGGTTCAATATCAGTTTGGGGTCATCTGGTGCAGCGATCTCAAAGTGGTATCTAACTCGAAAACGGTTAGGAGTAAGAGCGGAGCTGAGTGGAATTTGTGACGCCAGATCACCATTAACACAGATATGGGTAAATTTGACATTGTAGTGTTCAAGTTCATTCTGTGGTCATTTCAGTTCAACTGAAATGCCCTGAACTGGCCCGTCAAATTTAAATTTAATCACCTCAGCCACTTCCCGATAAGGTTTAAACTTCGTCTTATCTGACAATTGGCCAAACAGAACGTGAATGCCCCTAGTCGTCTTGTATAATACTTAAGTTAATTGCGTGGAAGAACTGGGACAGATATCAGATGACCAGATACACAGCACTCGCAAACTTGAGAAGTTGAACAACGGTACACTGGTTACATTGAAGCATTGACGAACAGTATTAAAACTTAATGGATTAAATATATTGAATTCATATAAATGATTTATGTATGTTTGAACTCACGCCATGCTATGACTTCGCCTGCCAGCTGCCACTGCTGCCTTTTCAAGGGCAAGTACGCTGGTACGTCTGCTTGTCTGTGACGTCATAGCGTGGAGCGCGTCCATCATGGCGGTGTTGCCTATGGAGCTGACCCGACGCTTGCGCTGGGTGTCGGATAACTGGCCAGTCGCTGTCTCGTGTGGTCGACCGACAGACATTATGGTAGGATTTGGGGCAAGGATCAGCCTTGTCTGTCGCAGTGGGGAATGCGCCTAAACTTCAGTAACAGCGTTACACCACCGGACAGGATTAAGCTATGCAAAGACTTTACAATTACATGCAGCCGAAATCAAGAAGGCGTGGCTAAATCCATCGATAGAATATAGTAGTGTCTTTGATCAATCCAGTTCTAGATATTCTATTGTGTTCCTTTCCTGATGGTTTACTTTTCTGGCTGTGCTGTATCCATTCTGAAAACGGCTTTGATAACTGCCGTTGCGAAGAGCGAAATAAACCCAAATCATGACTGTCCAGTTAAAAAGAACCCATGCATGGCCATTGCATTGACTGCGACCGAAGTGTGTGTATCAAATCTGCATTCACAAATTTGCTTTTAACTTTATGCCGTTTAGTTTGAATGAATATAAAGCACGCATCGTGCACTTGACGTATGAAGCGTAACTTACGTTTGATGGACCACCCTGGAGAACGAGCTACTTGCCTGCTGCTCTTGCTGGATCAATGGAGCGTAACGTTACACATAGTTTGCAGCATTTTACTTTTAAATTTGGTAAGGGTAGAGGCATGAGAGGATCCATGTATCGATCAGTCATGCATAAGTTTCGTCTACATCCGACTTCAAACTTTTTTTATCAAGTTGATATCGTGCAGCACCAGTATATATAATCACTCTGTGTGCCGATTTTGACTCTTACAGTGACCGGAAGTACTCTTGCAGAGTAAACAAACTCTGCTGGTGCAAAAACAAAAGAAAATGGCATAAAAAAACCTTGCACCGACGGGAAATGGGAAAGTTTTTGGCACAAGCGATGTAAAAGGAGATAATTAACTCTGTTTTTTTTAGTGTTTGTACCTGTTATTGACACGAGAGAATAACTGTCAAACATTTATATGATACTGGATTCTAGAATAGCTGGTTGCCGAAAGGAGGCTGCGCTACTTTAGGCAAAGCGTGTGAACATCACAATAATAGCCCTTAATGCATGATGTGCCCAGTTAGGATGGCAGGTAGTGGACGTATGTGGGACGGCGAAGCAGTTGGGGTTAGCATGAACCTCCCAAATAGTCCTAAATTAAGACGAATCACTGGCCGCCCCTAATTTATTAGCGATCGCTACGAAGCGATCGGCTTCTGATGGTTTTGGTTGTGGGCTTGTACATGTAGGTGACATCAGCTTCGTTGAAAACCGGGGTACCAATGTTCATACGTCATATACCCCGAAAACTCAATTTTCAACCCCTTTACTCTACAGTGAGCTAGTTTCAAGGAGAATGAGATTTTGGAATTTCCCATTAAGTACTGGTACAATGTAAAATTACATTTTTATTAAACTTGAGTCAAACTCAAAACTTTAAAAAGTAATGTTAGAAAAAGAGCATTTCATCTGGAACCCCACGAGGAGTAACGTAGCGGTAGAGTTTTAAAATTTTCACTTCCATGTGGTCCCTTGTATGGAAAATTAAAAAACTGGCATTGCGAGATACATGTCAAACTTATCCGCGCGCGTTGACTAGAGCAACCCACGCGTAAAATTTGATAAAATTATCGGCCCAATAGTTTAAGAGACTTAGCGGACGGACGTTGGACGACGACGGCGCCGGACCAAGCCCATACAGCTGGTTTGCTCGCTGCGCTAATATAAGATATTTAAAGAACTATTCCAATCCAAGTCCTCGTGACCATGTCCTTGTGCATTATAAGCTTATGATCACATTCAATACACAACGTCTTTCATTATGCGATCGGCATAACACACTGATGCTCCCTTGCATCAGCTTCTACTTGTACTTAATAAATGCGAACATTCAGTAGAGTGAAACGCGTTCCGTTGGTTTTGAACGACGCCCTAATAACACTTGTTCTCTAATGTTATTTTGCTCCGGAGTTAAGGTCGCACCATTGTTTAGATCACAGCCATAGGTCATTCCGGCGTTCGGGTACCGTATTTTAAATTATACGGCTTTTCAATAATAATCGGCAATCAATTCTATTTTTATTATATACCTAAAACGTTTCAGTATACTTTAGGGGTCAGCGTGCAGTTAATTTGACGGTTTAACTGCCTGACCACCTGACCTAATTTCATCCAATGGCAGAGGAGTACTATGGCGAAATATGACCCCCGCCCCCCATGCAGACGACAAAACAGCCACTTGTAAGTTCCCCCTTTTGACAGATGTGCGGCGTTGCCAAGGCTCTTGTTATGACTAAACACCGGTTTTCACCTAAACAATCAGCGACTTTTTGATGGTCATAACCTGCTAAATCAGTTCTCGGGCATTTTTGTGTGCAGTACAAAGGCTGAAAACTACACAATGTCTGTCTGAAATGCAACAGGAGGCAAGTAATGATAGGGTTTGGGTTTTCGAACTCGTTCGAGAGTTACCTGTGGCACGGCCTCATCAATGGCGCGGAAACTCTGAACCCCAATTTACAATGCTTCTCTTAAGTTCTGCACCAACCTACCCCCAAGCCCCGAACTCATAGGTCTCCTTACTAATCCTCGAGGCTCGTCGTTTAGACTGCGCAGCTGCTGCGATTAGCTAGATTTTAGGGAAATTAGTACAGCAGCTCACTGTATATACTGTAGAGTGAAACCTACTCTAAAGACCATCTGTATATAAAGACCACCTGCTTATAAAGAGCGCATTTTACAGATCTCCGGGCGTATACTTTCCATGTTATTGAACCTGCATATAAAGACCACATGTGTATAAAGACAACATTTTGTTGGTCCCTATGGTGGTCTTTATATGCAAGTTTCATTGTATATATATACTAAAATCGCCAAATGTGGTGTATGTGTGGTTGGGATTCCGAAAGAAAATCAGCTATAATATATGGTTGTTTGAAGATCACCAAAAGCGACACAATATGAATGACTTTCGGCTTGACATTTCTTGGCTACTAAGGTATAATGACCATAATATGAGAGGTTATTTCGCAAAAAAAAATGCAAGTCTGTATGAATGATAGATGCCACTGATGAAGCCTTGATGCCATTTTCTTGAAATTATATAGTACAAAAAAACTATATTCAATCAGTGTTATGCCGTACGTCTGAAAGAGGCAATTTAATAAATACAACAAGTCTAAATAACAGCTTAAGTTCTCTAATCACATTAATAATGATTGTCTTTCCGGTATTTAATGTCATGCACCAGTCACCGTGTTTTATCCCTACAGTTGAATCGAGAGAAGATACGGTGCGTTATCTACTTAGTTGAGGGACTAAATCTCCTAAAATGTAGCAATACCCTTAAATGAAAAATTTGCGATGGTTTTCCTTTGTTACAAGTGTCTTTGTTTAGTGACGCCAAACCATCCACCCATTCTCTGCATTTGTGGTTAAACTTCGTTGTACATTTGTGTGTATTGCGATATCCTGTCTGGGCGATTTCATTACTATATTTTTGGTTTTATGACCAACTATACTTGGATTGTGACATCGCTTGATTATAAACTCTCCACCTGATCAGCCGAGAAGTGCACGGAACCGTGTGACTGCAGTGTCAGTAGCCAGGCTTCAAGGGTGGCGGTCTACCTGCAATGTCAGTAATCAAACTTCAAGAATGGAGGTCTAACTGCAGCGTCAGCAGTCGGGCGTCAAGGATGGGAGTCTATGACTGCAGTGTCAGTAGTCAGTCTTCAAGGATGGGAGTCTATGACTGCAGTGTCAGTAGTCAGTCTTCAAGGATGGAGATCTAAGATTGCAATACCAGAAGTCAGTCTTCACTGATGAAAGTCTGTGATTGCAGTGCCAACAGTCAGTCTTCAAGGATGGAAGTCTATGACTGCAGTGTCAGCAATCAAGCTACAAGGATAGGAGTCTATGACTGCAGTGTCAGCAGTCAGTCTTCAAGGATGGGAGTCTGTGACTGCAGTGTCAGTAGTCAGACTTCAAGAATGAAGGTCTGTGACTGAAGTCACAGTAGGCAGACTTCGAGGATGGAGGTCTGTGACTGGAGTGTCAGCTGGAGTGTCAGTAGTCAGACTTCAAGGATGGAGGTCTGTGACTGGAGTGTCAGTAGTCAGACTTCAAGGATGGAGGTCTGTGACTGCAGTGTCAGTAGTCAGACTTCAAAGATGGAGGCATGTGACTGCAGTGTCAGTAGTCAGACTTCAAGGATGGAGGCCTGTGACTGCAGTGTCAGTAGTCAGACTTCAAGGATGGAGGCCTGTGACTGCAGGCTTCCATCTTTGAAGTCTGCTCTACAAACCGCTCTGCATACACGTTGGTTTAGCAATTGAGAAGTGGCTTAGTACTTCGAAGCAGCCAGGCTTCAAGGATGGAGGTCTGACTAGAGCGCCAGCAGCAGGTTTCAAGTATGGAAGCTTGCATTCTTGTTTCTGCGTGTAACATGGCTGGATAAAGTTAGGCCAAGCAGACGTGTGGGCAATGGATGGAAAATGGAAACAACCGAGGCAGATCATGTACGAGTTCACGATCCGCGGATATGCAGCGGAATTATCTACCAGTCCCTTTTATAGAATGATACAACAATGGCGAGGTATGAAAGTTTCTCAGGTAACAGGAATACTGGCACTACGACTGGTCACCAAATGGGAAAATCATTTAACAAACAATCAATTTTCTCCGAGGGAGAACGAAGCATGCCAAGAGAGAGAATTGATTGTCGGTCGGTTGTCTTGCATTAATTTGGCCCAGCGTTGCGAAAGGTGTGGCACTAAAAATTTGCATAGCCGTTGGTTTAGCAACTGAGACGAGTCTTAATACTTCGTCGATCTCTTTGTTTTAGCAAATGAGAAGACGGATCAAACACATTTTGTACGAATTTCTCTAGCAACTGAGAAATGCTAAAGCTATTGAACTACAATCCAGTTAACCACGTAACATATTAATGCCGGCTCACATTGGGATTCCGGAAGCATTCTCGAGAGAAAATTAATTTACTATGAGACATATCGACAAGCGATACCCTATGTTGTTTTTGTTTGTTTGTTTGTTTGTTTGTTTGTTTTGTTGTTGTTGTTGTTGTTGTTGTTGTTGTGTGTGTGTGTGTGTGTTTTTTTTCGTTTATTGTGTACATTTAAAATCAGACACAGGCACTGGTTTTGCCCAGACCAGAATGTTACACGGGTCAAACTGTTGACAAAGCTCATACGAGAATTTACACAGTGTACCCAATCGATCAAACGGGTATTATCGAGGAATGTCAGGAGAGTGAGAAAGGCCGAAGAACAACCCAGTGCGACGAATGGGGGTGTTGAAAGCAAAAATCGATTCCACAGGACTAGTAGAACAGTGTATCCACGAATTAGGAAATGGTGCATGATATGCCATCATTGTTGATATAGCATCGAAATATAACGCATATATTAATATCTGTTGTCTATAATTGTATACTAAATGTGATTCGTAAAGCTGCCCATCATACCGAGTACTTTAATACTATATTCTAGAAGATAAGATAAGATAAAACTTTATTTAACGTCGGTATAAGCATATGGAACCATAAAACATTAGCACTAAAGTGCTATTTGACCGACAATGACATTAAGGGTGAACATGAAATGAGATGAGTTGAGAGAGATATAACAATGTTAAAATATGCGTCCTTTTTTTCCGGTACATAGCGTTCGGATTTAAAATTCATGTTCCTCATCTTACATGTAGGTTCTGAAGCCATAAAAGCAAATAGAAGCTTACAGGTATGGCAAATGGGTATACCAAGCCAGGTCGGAGAGAGAGAGAGAAAAAAATCGTTTGCAATATGGCTGTCAAGCCGACAGACGAGGGCGCTGTTGCAACTCGTTGTCCCCATCGGGTGTGTACGGTGTTTAAAGGGCGGACGAGCAAGCGTGTGTATGCTTGGCCTGAAAGAACTACGCGACGTCAATACAGGGCCATTGAACGGGGAGGCACATGCTTGTATCACTACTGGAGCACCGCCACACACAAGGAATAGAATACAATGTGGTCCTTTAAAATGCGACCTTGTCTCGAAGGAACACAATTATATCATCTATAGGTACAAGATATGCTTACGCCGGCAGCTATGAGGGTATCGTAAATTTGCTAGGGTCAGAGTGGCCTTGACGATATTACTGCATTCATTGCTCGGGGGATTGCTGGAGGGGTGCCGATTGTACCCTCCCTCACCTGTGGGTATGTGTGAGTGGCATGGTACGGCAGATACAGGTGTCGCGGATTTTTTGTCGCCGCATATCTGCTAACCAGGCCAGTGATTGGAGTGTGGCGGTCTGACAGGGATATAAAGCCTGCTCCTGGGGCGCTTCTCCTGGAACCGAATTTATATAAGAAAAGGGTTACGAATGTGGGACACAGCTTACACAGGTCAGTGGTGGGTAGTTCGATTGGACGGGGAAGTATTTACACAAAAAAATTACTGTAAACCTTAAATGAAAATCGTGTCACTGTGTCATGCCTGTGTAGATATATGCCGGTATGTCTCGATATAAGATATATGGATGCCGCCAAAGCAAATAATATATATAGCCCTCTGCACACCCAGTGTCGTTGACACACCAGTTCCCGAGCCATCACTGACCGTGGGCAATGTCGGGGCATGGTTTCAACTTGTATAGGTGAGCTGACCATCCACTCGAGAGCTACCACGTCGCTCGCGGTGCTCGAAACCGCAGCTGTAATACTCAAAAATACTTTTTAGGTCTGAGTTTTAACTTAATTCACCAATCTGAGCAATGTGATTGACTAAGAATTTGACTTAAAATCAAAATTTGTGGACTGAAGTGTTTTCGAGAACTCCAGCCCGGGTCGCCTTGTCTGTGTGTAAACCTGAGGACGTCCACGGAAAATGCCTACGGTTTTAGCACACAACAGTCTAGACCCCTTGGTATCCTTAAAAGAATAGGTGGATTTCTTCGGTCCCGGGTTTCTAACTACCGGCTATACGATCTATACAGATCGAATCAACAAACTTTATAAATTAAGTATCCCTGGCCCCGTTAGACTACTAGTATTTATTAAGGCATCACGTTGGGTGTTCCCAGGGTAGGCCGGAGTTCGATTCCCAATCGCCTCAAACCAAATACGTTAAAATGGGGCATTTTGTGTCAGATCTGAACATTTGTGCTGTTCATACGTCGAACGGGGAAATAAAGCACGGTTTAACCAAACTATGCGTGTAAATCGTGGAACAGTTGCATCTCATGCACATGTACGAACACCAAACGCCCTACTACTGCATATACGTCACTTTACGTCAGTGACGTCATGTACCAGACGCTTGGATTATGTTATAAATGTATGTTAAAATACACAGGCAGCTTCGAAACATGGATTTGAATATACGGCCGCCTTGGCGTAACACTGGCATTGTGCCACGGTGTTTTTTAAGGAAGACAGTCTGGCGTTCAAGAGTCAAGCACAGTAGCCAAAATATTTAGTATAAGATATACATGTAATATACGGTATAATTGTGCAGACAAAAGCTACTCTCACCAGAAGAATATTCCTAGGACAGAAGCTCACATATTTCGGGGGGGGGGGGGGGGGGGGGGCGCGGTAGCAAAGAAAAAAAAAAAAAAAAAAACCCGCTAAAAACCCAAAACAGGTGTTTTAAAACCCCTTTTAAAGGGAACCCCCCAAAAAAAAAAAACCACAA
>JAAUYG010228698.1_pt1 | contig 10317 bp, 6 predicted proteins | sample 7278091 | NCBI WGS metagenome assembly JAAUYG01 (sample SAMN14350201, study PRJNA611818) | marine sediment metagenome | isolation source: surface marine sediment (0.6m) | place: French Polynesia: Moorea | collected 2018-08
CCCCCCCCCCCCCCCCACCCCTCCCTCCTTTTTTTATTCACTTTTCCCCCCCCCCCTTTTTTTTGTGTTGGTGGGGGTGGGGGGTGGGGGTGGGGTGGGGGTGTGGGGTGGGGGGGGGGGGTGGGGGTGGGGGGGGGGGGGGGGGGGGGGGGGGGCGGCCCCCCCCACGTATGCCCATTGGTCCTGGCTGCCAGTCCCAGTGGTGGGTTCCACCCCAGCTTCAGCAGATCGAAAACGTTTTCACGTGTTTAAGTTCTGCATGGAAACCATGTTGTCCATTCTTCAGGTTCTTCATCAGGGTTGGTGGATGATGTCACTGGATCCCAGGGACACCCTGCCATTTGCTTGTGCTGATACACCAGCCCCATTTGGCAGTTTCTTCAGTTTGCCCCGAGGAACATGGAGGGAGAACTCCTTGCTTACCAAAGCAAGGTTCTCCCCTTGGGCCTTGTCACCAGCCCCATGATGTTTACTAAACTCGACTCACTTCGATCTGCAACCTATTCCATGCTCAGGTATTCATTTGCCAGTTGTATTGGATTTACGGCATCAGTCTTGGGTGTCACTTCATCCTTGGGTTTGTCATCAACCTAACAAAGTCAGCCCTCGTTCCTTCTCAGGTTATGGTCCACTTGAGAGCTTGGATCAACATGATCAACAAGGGGAGAGGTTGTCCTTCCCCAGAATGGCAGGAGAAGTTAGTGCACTTAGCTCTGGAATTGCACAACCTCATTCAGGTATCAGCTCGACACCTTTATCAGGTGACAGGGTTCATGGTGTTGTGTCATTCCGTTGTGCTGATGTGCTCGTTCCTTCTCAGATTATGGTCCACTTGAGAGCTTGGATCGACATGATCAACAAGGGGACAGGTTGTCCGTCCCCAGAATGGCAGGAGAAGTTAGTGCACTTAGCCCTGGAATTGCACAACCTCATTCAGGTATCAGCTCGACACCTTTGTCAGGTGACAGGGTTCATGGTGTTGTGTCATTCCATTGTGCTGATGTGCTCGTTTCATCTCTGCCCCTTGTCAATTCTCCTGAGAGACTGCTTTGACATGAGTGTGGACTGGCCGAAGAAACTGAGCCTTGTGTCATCCCCAGTGGTCCAGTTGTCTGAAATTTTGGTTGATAAACGGAAGACAAATACTCCAAATGAAATTTAAACTATATTTATTACAGAGAATTGAAGTTTTGAATTGCCAAAATGCACAAGATTTCACAGAAATAATACAACACTTGTTTGTTTGAGGTGAGTGTGTATCGGGAAAATAGCCCACAGAGGAACTACGAGTCAGTATAGTCTTTGAATGATGAGATAGTCTTTATATCTTCGGATTTTATGTACACGATGTGCGCTAGGGTGATTCCTCCACAGCAGGTACTATCAGGCCAAGTCAGCCCACCAAATCACTCAGTCACAGTGATTCCTTCAGAACAGACAATGTAAAAAAGCACTCTTGTATGTATGTTTATTTTGATTCCGTAGTGCACTATACATGTTATGTTAACAACGTCAGACAGATCAAACTAATTCAAATACACCCAGAACCTGGGCCAACACCCGAAAGTCTCGAGGACTGTGGCTGCATGAGTGCTAAAACGTTTTCCAACTCGGGTTGGCCTTAACTCTTTGTGGATTTTCCAGCATTTATTCTACGTCAGGAAACCCGAAAAATAAACTGAAGTTTCACTGTTCCAAAACTGGCCTGGCACAGCTGTCAGCTGCTAATCCCCAAATATGTGACTTTCACAAAAAAATGTCTAGTTGTTGGCAATTTGCGTGACAGTGCCACAAAGCCTCTTTAATTCAAACATCAATTTCTATATACAGTTAACTGCTCCTGATTAACTACAGCACAGCTGGTTCAACTCATACAGTTAATGTCTTAACCCAGATAGCAAGAATTCTGTTGCATTCTGTGTTATGATACGTTATAGTAATACTGTTTCGCATTTATAGTAAGTCTTTTCCTGCTTCACAACCAATCATGCTCATATATACTGACTGTTATCGAAGCCTCTAGAAATTTTTGAGATAACAATCCCCAAGATTTTGTCAGCCTTCTAGAAAAGTCGTCATCATATATAAACATGGGTATTTCCCAATTAACTGTGACCTGTAGGGATTGCCCAATACATCTTAATGACCTCCAATACATCGGCATACTTTTGGAACCTAATACAGCAGCGCAGCTTAACGCCTTACACGCCAAACAACAATAGAATACATGCACCTGGAACAAAGCAACCATAAAGTACATTACGTATTATTACCCCTGACAGACTAGCTTGAGCAACTGGGCTTCCGTATTATTACCCCTGACAGACTAGCTTGAGCAGCTGGGCTTCTGTGAGGAGCATACACCTACTTATAATTTACAGGCAACCAGACCTAGTAATGTTTTTTAAATTTCTGAACATTTTCACAGAGTTTTGTACAAATGATATATTTAGGTAAGCCTATAGTGGTACCAGCTAGAAGAGGCCATGATAATCAACTCTTTGTATTTTACTCCCGCACCGAGAAGCGTCAGTTTTATTGGTCCAACAGGCTAGTCAGTAACTGGAATAGGCTGCCACAAATTGTTGATAACACGTCGGTGTATGGTTTTAAACAGTCACTACGAATGGTTAATTTTATTGGTAGGGGGAGTGCATATTGTTTTAACTAACCCAGCATCCCCTTTGTATGTTCGTGTATGTGCTTTTATATAAAAAAAAAGACATAAGGGATAACAAATTGCTATAGCTATTTATGTCTATCACCTAGTCCAGCAAACCTAGATTCACTGAGAGTATCTGCCTTTATAACTGGGCAGCGGACTCACTGCGTCAGCAGCCGACGGCTAAGTTTCTTGGACTATATCACCATGCAGCTGCTCGATACTATCTTTTTCTTCCCCCCAGACAGTAGCCATCAGGCTGAGTAGTTGGGCAGCGCATAACCCCTCCCCCCCCCCCCCCCGTGTGTCATACTCGGACAGAGTTCCACCACACGTATAAGACAAGACAAGACAGTACTAGTGAGTAAAGCACACCCCGGGAAACGCAGCTTTTTAATGAAAATATACCGGTCTGCAACCGCACCGGAAATCAACAAATCAACAGACACACATTTTTTATGGCGTTCGTGTTTATATAGATTTTTGTTACAAAATCTGTCATATTTAGTGTCGCAGTCGAAATGCCCTTTGAATTAAATGTCAAGAACGTCTTTCAAGATTTTAATCCAAGGTGTGTTTGGGTGTACACTGTGCCAGAAGTCGTAATACCAGATGACATTAGCTGTTGTCTTCACCATTTCAGCATGTTTTTGTAGGCCTACAGCATGTCAGTTGTTCACCAAGCAGCCAAGACACCAGTGGCATGAGTGACCACGGCACAGGCGCTTGGAACCTCTTACGGTCAGGTGTATTATATATAGACTAAAAAAAGACTTTATTTCTACAGAATTACTTTTTTTTTTGACAATATGTTCCAAGCGCATGTGTGATGATGTGTCAGTGACAGTGTTCTTCACTTCATACAGTGTCTTTAAAGTTTAAACCTTCTGGCCTTCACCAGTTGTTCATGATGTTCACTGGTTCACGACTAGCAGACTAGTCCAATACAATATAGAACTCAGACGGCCTGATAATACTGATGATAATGCCTCTGAGCAGTAGATAATACTGAAGGTGGCCAGCATCAGCGCCAGGCAAGGAGGAGTCCTATATTGTGTTGGACTAGTTCACGACTAGTGCTACACTACTAGTACTGTAGACTAGTACCTGCTGTCTACCAGTGACTACGGACAGTACGACACTAGGCCTAGGTCTGTTTGTAGTATTAGTAGTAACCCGTCCGCTAGCCCAATAGGACTCTCTATACTACGTGATATAGAGTCCAATATGTGTTGCACCAAATTCGCGGGGTTGGGACTATTTCAAAAAGTCGCAACTGTAACCTACATCTTTTGGTTCACAAGGTGTTCTTAAAGTTCCGCTGTGAAAACGAGAAAACAAACGCCATCTTCCAGGTATATTTAATGAAAAACGGTTGCTGAAATTTACCCTTTCGAAAGACGCCATTATTCGCTGTCGCGACCCCTAGCGACTGACGGAGAACAGCTAGTTCAAGGAGATTCGGAGTTTACAAAGTTCGTTTCCCGCCCAAAAGTGTGTGTATTCATCCAGACTGTTTATTTGTACTCATTGGCCTGATGGCCACCCCTAAGAAGATAAGTGTCTGTTGAAGTGGGCTAGCATTTTGTTTCCATATTATGCTGGAGATTCGTACTTCATGTTCTCAGTTATATAGCATTAGGAGGATATTCCACAGAAGGGCATAGTGAACAATCTAACTTGGACCGACTATACAGTAGTGGCCACTTATATGTCAGCACTATTTTTAGTAGCCCCAAATAAACAGTGGGCCTGAAGGATCAATTTAACATCAAAACGCACATGTCTAGACTTTTAATTTTCCTTGTTTTCTTTTCAGTAAATTCTTGGTGTATGCCTGTATGCTGGTATTTTGCCTGCTGTTTGCTCTTCGCCTGGATGGCACAATTACATGGAGTTACTGGATTGTGTTTTTACCAATATGGGTCTGGAAGTTCCTTGTCATATCTGGAGCTTTAATTGGTTCCTGGGTGTGGTTTAGACATCCCCATTACCGGTAGGTAGTAACACTTTAATATGTCTTCCTAAAGCACCTTGCCAGATAATATCATGTTTGAGAAACCAAGTAACCTTTTGTTTTTTGTATATACACAACAAAGTTCAGCCAACTTATCAGAGTTGTAGTAACAATGTTAAGAAATATTTTGGGAGTGGATATTTCAGATTCATTATATACTGGACAGAAATGCTATACTCGCACACTCAGAGTCATGGCTTAATCTTTTGTTAATCATGTTAATGGGATTGTCCCAAATGTTTGGTGGAATCCCTACACCTTTAGCATGTTTAGTCGGAGGATGCCAACTGTTCAACAAGTTGTGAATTGTATACATTGTATCTGTTTTCATGCCAACAAATATATTGCTATAGGATTATTTCATTTAGACTGAAATTAATTTGGAAGGAAAAGTACCAATTTTAGGAACAGTAACAGACAGCTGTCAATGCGTGTAATACTTATGATTATACATGGTCGGATAATAAACCAAGCAAATGTTGACTCCTGTAGAAGAGCAGAAATTAACGCATTTCATGTTAACTCTTGCAGCATTGAAGGGGATTCCTATACCCAGTACAAAGCGATGATTATATGCACCGGAATTCATCTGCTGCTCTTCATGTTTGAACTACTCGCCTGTGATAAATTGGAGAGTTGCAGAACGCAGGTTCTCTGGATACTGGTCTTCATTCCACTCATCTTTCTTTCTATCATTTCCATTGGAATATGTGTGTGGGCGGTAAAGCATGAAAGGACATTTGAGGTACATGTAGTTGTTATTATCAATTTCCCAAAGATGTGTAATTTATTTTACAAGTGACCTGTTGTTAATGATAACTTGAAATCTCAAGAAGAGGCCCATAAGGTGTATGAACTATGAATGGTGCAAGTATCAAAAAGAACAATAGTAAAAATTACAATGGGCTTTACATGCATGCACAGAATGTAAATTTTGTATTTTTCATATTTTAATTTAGTATCGGTACATCACATGCACCTAGCCTCAACTTTTGCGATCCTAACAGAAAATGTCGCACATGTGTTGCAGATGGAGTTGTTTTGTTCAGTGAATATATTGCAGTTCATCTTTCTGGCTTTACGATTTGATAACTTCATCACATGGCAATGGGTGGTAAGTATATTTTACTTCTGCAACTTGTAAGTCTTGTCTTTATTACTCATTAATATATCTGTCATATATGTTGCTTGGGATTGAAAACAATGATTCTTTCCACTGAATCACTGATTCTTATATTGCCTACCTTGTACTGCTTAGGGGAGAATATGAATTAAAATTTTTAAAATTGCTGCCCTTGTCATTGCCTATGTAGAATAATGGAAAGATAATGTAGTTGTATATTAGTAAAACATGAATGACATATTACTATACAGTGAAACCTGTCTTGAGAGACCACTGCCATGAGAGATCACCTGTCTTGAAAGACCACACAATTTTGGCAGAAGGACCAACATTTCAATACAACTGAACCTGTTACCAGAGACCACCTGTCTTGAGAGACCACATTTTTGTGGCAAAGGGGTGGTCTTTCAAGACAGGTTCTACTGTATAACAGAACAACTAAGGTATCTTTTGCTCAGTTTCTTCATTCCCCAATGTTGTGACTGTGTATCTGATATGCAAGTAAAAATAAATTTATAACTTATAGGTCATGTCATGAAGCTAGGTTGATCTCTTTTCTTGGACCAATCGCATTCAGAATCAGTTAAAAAATGGTGTGTAATTTTGGTTCATCTTGTTGATGTGTGTTGACAAGACCCTCTACTCCTATTTCAGATTGTGTTTATACCAATGTGGATTGTTATGTGCGTGGCTCTAGTTGGGGTCTTGTATGCCATTATCCTTGCTATCATCCTTCTAAAATCTCCGGACATAGTCCCAGAGCAACGCCACGGTAACGTGTTCTCCGCTGTGGGCTACACTTGCCTAGTGGTGCCGTTACTAGTCTTTGAGGTCAGTGATCATGGTTTTCTTTTTCTCTTACGGGGTAAAAAAGTCCTGTGCAGCTGATATTTTAATTTCTAGAGTTTGTATTGGAATATTAATCCTGTGTGTTAGTGTGTAAGTATAAGTTTAATTATATAATCATGAAAAACATGATTCAAATCCAGCAATATCAGTAGTATACAGGAAGAGAATTTAATCTATGTGTCAGTTTGTATAAAAAGGAATTATGTTGGTAACTTGTCAAGTATTTTTTTTCTGCTGTGTGTCTTCCTTTACACTTCCTTGATCCATTTTATGGAGCATTTCATATCTGATCTTAAAATTATAACTACCATGGAAAATCATTTAACTTCTACCTCCATTTTCCATGCCCGTTCTAGGTCCTGTTTGTCCAGAAGCAGGACGGCCTGAGGGCGGATCTGGCCTATGCCGAAGTCGTCATTCCACTGTTGGTTTCCTTGTTGACACTGATGCTGATGGCCTTTGGCTCGAAGGGTGGAAATCAGTGTCAGTATTCTTTGCATGAAATTCCACGAAAGATATCACCAGAGTCCTAGACAGTTTTCGCAATACCTGTAACATATAGCTGTACAATTAGTAGGACTTCTGTCCAGGACACTTTTATCAGTGCTTGATTTTGTAGTGTGTGGTCACTCTTTAGTAATATACTGATAGGTGAAAATAAGAAATTTATTCCTGATAAAGTGCATTGTATCTATGAGAATATATGTTACTGGACTCAGGATTCATAATAGAAAACTACTCACTGAGTCTGAAATTTATTAAGTTCCCCATGATTGCAGTGAGATGCTTGCCAAAAAATATGGGTACTTAATAAGTTTAAAAAATAACTTAGTGAGTAGAATGACAGTTTTTCTACATTGTATAATACTCTGTTTTTCCTGCTAGATGATTTATTGCATGGTTTCAGGGTGGTTTGGCCTGAGGCGAGATTTCTGCCCCTGGCTTCTCGCTGTGTGCCCAGTGCTACAGGAATATGGGAATATCTCCTACAAAAGCCAAGCTGAACAGAACGAGCAGGAAGAACAAAACCAGCGGACAACAAACACAACCCCGGCTTCACAGCGGTACAAAGCCCCACACCAGGTAGGTATTCAGCATCCCGTCACTAGGGTGAGATGGCTTGTTTTGCAGTTTATTTGAGTGTTTGTTTTTTTTTCCTGCCACATTAAACAGAATACAGTCCTACCCTAACAAATCTTCACTGATTGCTTTTATATTTGGGTAGGTACTTACCTCCCTAGCTTTATCATGCTGGGGAATTTTTCCTTGATTATTGAAAGAGCCTGGAGCTCTCAATAACTGGTTAGCCTACCTATTTTAGCTTTATTTACAAAGTTTTTAATGTGGCATTGAACAAACCTTGAAATTTTTCCACACATGTATAAATATTCGTATCAATCTGTAGCTGTACTTTTTAGAGAGTGCCAACCATTGAAATAATTTGTCTAATTACGGTATATTCGCCTGCCCATTTGTCTTTTATGTTTACTGTCTGCGAAATATTTCAGAATCGCCAGCATTCATCCATTGAAGACCCAGGATCCAGATATATTGCCCCTGGTCTGAGTATCGACGTTCCAGATTGACAGTCTCCGGCCATCTCGGTTCTGAGGTTGGATCATCCAGTGCTGAAAGAAAAAAAACATCTTCATACCTCAAGTGACTGCGATGTGAAGGGAAGCACTGGGCTGTCAGCAGTTTGCTACTCATTAGGGTGATAGAAGAATTGATCAACACGATTAGATGTAACGGATGATTTAAGGGTATGTCTTGTGAAGATACTTGTCTGTGGAACTCGCCAGCTGGTTCTGGGAGATGCTGCGTGTGTGTGTGTGTAAATTGTGTAAAGTGTGACAAAGAGTACTACTATTCAGTGTGAAGGTGAAATCACTGTCATTTCAGACATCCAAAATGCTATACCTCTAAAACTTTTAATAATCTGGTTATACAATTGTATATTAATACTATGTTTTAAGGTATAATTTATTAATAGCTTAATTTCAGAGCAACCAAAGTATCCTGTAAGCTATTACAGTGTGTATAGTTGAGTAAAGTCATGCCTGCTTATTTTTGGAAAAGTATACATGTACATGTATGTCACCAGTGATAAAAAGCTGGTGCCAGTATATAACTGTTACTTCGAAAGTTAGTGACCATTATGGTTGAGTGTAAATTACATGTACACTTGACATGCCCAAGTCTAAATCTATAGGTGATATTTAACTTAATAAATTCTTGATCTCTTATCCCAAGCTCGTTTAGACAAAAAATGGGCTTACCAGTAATGAGTTGGACCTTTCAGTGTTATGGTACTCACAAGGCCATGCAAATGTAGTGGCGTACGTGGAATGCCCATATACAGTTTCCAGTCTGCAATTACTTGTAATGTAAGGCCTGATTCTCCTCGCTTTCTCAAAGACCTGTTAAAGTGGAATTGGCACTGTGTATATCCTATTGGAACACTGTGGTAATGTTTTATCGTTTTGCACGATTAAAAGATTTCAGTGGCTATATAGATCTTGCAGATGTTTATGTGGAGGCATTTGGGTTTATGTAAAACATGTAGTGGCATTTTTGTAGTTGACATGTTGGAGATCACTCTCCATACAAGCACTAATATTGGCTGATGTACTCGAATAAGCATGACAAAATTATCTACAAATTGTCCAGTGACCGTATTTAACTTTTTAGTGTCTAGATCGGCCAGGGTTAGTGCCACGAAAAATACCGATCTCATATTTAGGTGTTGCATGTTGTGAGCTGGTGTGTTCAGGTATGTCGTCATTTCAGGTGTTTCAATGTCACTCCAGTATTTTTGTGGGGGGGAATGTCAGGTTGTTTATTGAAACTCAGGAATTGGTTTGCGATTCAGGTTTTTCAGTTTGGCTTTGTCGAGTTACAGCATATATGACATGGCATTCAAAATTAACTGTCTCATTTCTTATATTTGCAGTTTGCCGAATGTGTATGTTGTGCGTTAAATTTTATTTTATAAACGAAGCCAGGATAGGCCTCAGCTTGTAAGCATCTAGGCACCGGTCATAGGTATATAAAACTATACAATATGCATAGTTTACGGATCTCATTGTGGTTAAGTGAAATTGTTTGCTTGAGTGCCTGGATTCTTTGCATATGAAGGTATCAAAGTGGTAAAACAATTGCCTGCATGTAATATGTATCCACGTAGTTTGGAATAGGATAACTGATAGGGGTTATAGTATTTCTTGCACCCCTGAGGAGTAATATGCAAAATGGCTAAACCCTACAGTTCCACATACTAGGACTTTAAGATTCATGTGTGATAAGATTCATGTGTGAAAGCGCCATTGTACCCCTGCCACCAGGAGTCAAGTCAATTTTCATTTACATGTATGTTGCATTTGTTACATTTTCTGAATAAATGACTTTCATGTACTATGTGGACTTTCAATTCATAACCAGCATTCTCAGAATGATTTGTTAAAACACAGGGAATAAGAACAACAGTTAAAGATCTCCTGAATTTAGTGCTTTCAAGATTTATTACTCGTGAAAAGAATCATGAACACATTCTCATTGGGGCATCCCGTCCTCTGACGGGATCCCCAATGGGGTTGCCGACTTTTTTTTTTTTTTTTTCTCCTCGGTTTCCTTCCGCCGGCGAAAATGGCATTTCCGGAGGCCAAA
>JAAUYG010097759.1_pt1 | contig 10316 bp, 3 predicted proteins | sample 7278091 | NCBI WGS metagenome assembly JAAUYG01 (sample SAMN14350201, study PRJNA611818) | marine sediment metagenome | isolation source: surface marine sediment (0.6m) | place: French Polynesia: Moorea | collected 2018-08
CCCCCCCATCCCCACCACCCCCCCCGACGTGATGGTTGGTTGGGGCGCTCGGCCTCTACGCTGACTAAGCGTACTTGTTGAGTTTGACCTTCCTAATGTTTGGGCTGGGGCTCCACCCTTGACGAAAACGTTGGATCCACATGTCTGCATCCTAACCATGGCCATTTGATGGCTTTTTGCTCAAGTCCAAACGTGGATGGGCCCAGATCAAAGAGCCACTCTGTGGTGAATTTTCAAAAGGAAAAAATACTTTGGGGTGAGACACAACTGAAACTGAAAGGGGATCTTGATGGAATTAGATTTGTTCTGCTCACGAGTACCACATTAGTTTGCTTCAGTTGATGGACAATAGGCGTAAATCTTTGGTGCACGTACATTGATTTGGGATCCTATCTTTGAAATCCACTTCACCAAAAAGGGACCCCAGTCTAACTTCTATTTCAGTAGAGCAATTAAAGTTATCTTCAGCATTAAATTGCAGTGTGGAAACTCTCTGTGTGTTGATGTATTGAAGGCCCTGTCGCTCATTCGGCGTAAATTACAGACCATAGTGCGGCGCCTAACGACACGGCGGCACGGAAACGCCGCATTCACGTTGGGAGACGCGCATTGAGCTGTTTTTGTTCCCGTGTACAAGTATTTCCATTGAAATATCAATACTGGATGAAAGCAGGAAAATACTGGATGGGAGCAGGTCCCCGCCCCTCTCAACCTGTGGTGTGTTAAAGCAGGCAGTGTTGTGAAAGATCATTCCCATTGAGGAGGTACAATGATACAGTGGTTTTGTCTATTGTGTCAGCAGATGGTCTTGTATACAACACCAAAGTACCAGTGGCGAGAGATTGCATCCCCCCCACAAACCACAGCGTGCAATGTTGTTGGGGCATACTCAGGGTTGGCGCACGGAAAAGGGTGGGGTGATGGTAGAAAGCTGAAGAAGTGGTTTGCAGAGGAGAGGGCTGAAGCAGGCAAGAGAGGGTCGCATATAAGGTCTTGCTCAGGCTGCATGGCTTGATACTTTTTGGCAAGTACTGTGGCCAGAACTGAACAGTGGACCAAAGCGGCATGCAACACACCAACTTATGTTTTTGGACGACACGAGAACCATGGGAAAGCTGATTACGTTGGTCCAAACTGCGCCGCCCCAATAAGGCACGGGCCTGTGTCTTGAAAGAGAGCTCAACATGTAACACCAAAGAACAAAGAGAATGGAAAACGTCGTGAAGTTTCACACTTTGCTCGGTTGTACGTTCGACGCTTCAAACGCGCTCATAGGGGCATAACGCGACAAAAAGCTCAGGCTCGCGTTTTGAATGGCTATATTTCTGGGCGATAACGGGTAATTTGGGAGCTAAACGGCGCATAGATCAGACTTTACGACCTGGGCCCCGAGTCCAGGCATTGATTTCTGATCTGCCAATCTCGGGATTGCGTGTCGTATCCACCTCACGGCCTGAAAACTTTCTCACCAAATTGAAAACTTCAACTTGCTCGTGCCTGGAATTATCTCCTGTGTGTATTGGAAGTCAATGGCGACTGAAGAGGGGCAATTGACGAATTGACGCTTGTTTGGGTAGATGGGGGGAGGTTCAAGCAAAATTGTTTTCCCTGATATGGTGAGGGGATCCAGACCTCGGAAGCACAAATTTATTCAAAAGTGTTTCCACACGAAGGAGTCCTGCGTTGTGCTTGCTGCGTTGGCCAACGCAAGAAAATGTTTTGTGCACGAGTACATGTGATGGCACTGGTGTCAAAAGACCCTGACCGTGATGGGCACTGCCTCCAGTTTTGACACCACAATTTTGGTTGCTGAGAAAGATGCTTGGGGTCAGGAGCAGCTCTTTAGCCCTCACTTGAAAACACAACCGAGTTGCTGATCACATTTTCTCAGTTCACATGGGGAGTTGGGGTTGTGCGACCAATCCTATGTGCCGTGCGCTGGTGGAGAATACCCGTGCATGTGCATGTGCAACAGAAACACATGAGAAGCATCACTTTCTCTGGTTTGCAATCCAAATCCTGCGTCCCTGTTTCCTTGTGATTTGTTTCTTGAGGCTCTTGACTTTTTTGCATGAGCTGATGGTTGGGATTGGGTCACATTGTTTTGTACTCATCCAGATTTTCTCGCTTCTTTCAGATGAGGGCAAGGACATCGCGTCTCTGGAACTGGACGACATGGACGTCTTCCAGGACGACGAGGCTGAGTCACGTGATCTAGTCAGCGGAAGTGTCGACGACTTCCGCCAGTCTCACACCGGAAGTGACTCCCAGGGGGCGCCAGGGGCTCCAGAACCCAGGACTGGAATCCAGAACGGCACCGAGGCTGGATTACCAGAGGCGTCACCCGAGCAGATGGAAGTGGAGAGCTCCCCCATTGATGTAGTGGATGGCATCGATGATCACATGGCTGCAGTGAGTGATAATAGGGAAGTGAGCGACAACAGAGTGCCACGAGGTTTGGACAGTGTGCCCAGCTGTGAGGTGCCCAATTCTGACTCAGGGTTTGTGGACCAGAGTTCCATCACCAGTGCCAGTAACCCGGACATCCGGGCCTGCAGTCTGACCTCTCCACCAGAGGGTCATGGTCACACAGGGTTCAACTCGCCTCTAGGGGTCAAATCCCCACTGGGACTAACTGGTGGCATCATGTACAGCAAAGTGATTGGACTGAAGACTGAAGGCACCAAGCCTCTGGAGTTAACAGACCTGAATTCACAACATGGAGGTCCCACCAAGATGAAGAGCAATAGTACATCTCCGAGCAACACAGGGTCGCCTAATGACAGCAGCCCTGGGTCAGGGGGTCAGCAGAGATCCCCATCCCAACAGGGCTGGTTCGCCCCTCCATCACCTTCCATTGCGCCATCCTTGCCAACCCACTCCAAGGTTACCTCAGCACCAGGTCGCCAGGGAAACCAGGAGAAGTGTCAGGTGACCACAGCAACCAAGGCCATACCCAGTGCCAGTGTAGGGGTGGGCACAACCAGTGAATACCTGCAGGAGGAACCTGCACCTGCACCTCCTGTGAGAACATCCAGCAAGAATCACCCACAAGAACCACCAAGACCCCACCCTGCTTCAGTTCTACCTAAACCTTCTGGGAAAACATCTGCCAGCAGCAGGAGTACCACTGCCTCATCAGGTCAAGAAAAAGCAAACATTTCAAGCAACTCAAAATGTGTCAGGACTCAAGCTGATACAGGAAAGACTTTGTCCTCGGAAATTTCGTCCGATACTCTAATTGGACCTCAAGAAAAGCAATACGTCAACGTCATTGTGCGTCATCACCCACGTGACGCACAGGATATCAACCATTCAGGGAAGAGAACAACTCAGGACCACCCGCGTACTTGTCATCAGGGCCAGCAATCCCCTAGCAACGAGATTCATGACGTCACAGTGACGTCACCATCATTCAATCCAGCGTCTTCCATTACCCAGCACTACACAGAATCCACATCCCCTACCACCAGCAACAGTCCAGATCCCCATGGCAACCCTGGCAGCCATGTTGCTAAGCCACTAAGCGCCATTCCAGGACGAGTTTCCAGATCTCATCACCAGATGGAGCAGCGGCAGTTCAGATCCCACACTTCCGGCTCCAGTCCTTCCGGTTTCAGTACATCCGGTTCCACTTCGAGTTCATCTGGCTCCAGCAGTTTCGGCTTCAGTCCTCTGGGGTCTGTGACCCTGGCAGGAACAGGAACATCCGGGTCCTCCTCCAGTTCTTCCGGTTCCAGTGTGTTTGGATCTGTCACTCTCATTTCCGGTTCCAACACTTCCTGTTCTTCTGGTTCTGCATCTTCGTCAAATCAGAATTCTCCAACACCAGAGAGCAATGACCTTACAAAAACAAAACAAGACACTAAAGATTCAAGATCACATGCCAAGGAAGCGACCACAGACAGGGATCTACTACCCACAGAGGAAATACCCAAGAGAACCTTCCTCAAGGATTCAGGGTTGCCTAGCAACAGCGCGTTACCATGTTACCAACACAAGAGCATGTCTCGGTCCCACCCTCCCGCTGCAGGAGGGCCAGTGATGAGGGCCATGCGACCTGCAAGTGCTTCTGCAGCACAATCAGCAAGTGCAGGGAAACCCACCCTGAGTACGAGGTCAGCCCCGGGGTCACCCACACGGGTCATGACGTCATCAACGTCCAGCAAGGGAATCCCCACCCCAAAAGGAGGCAGCCAGGCTGGACTCAGAAGTCGCATCCCTTCTGGGGGTCATAAACACACATCAGTGCAGCAGGTGCCAGACAGGAAGAACCAGAATGCAGCTCTGCCACAACCGGAAGAGAGGAACGCTTTGTCTCTCAGGCCAAACTCTGGGACTTCCGGTTATAAGAAAAAGACCAACAACAAGACTTCCCTCTCAACCACAGACCACAGCCGCAGTGCACAAGGTAAATGTCTCTTTGTGTTTCTGTTTCAAGCTTGTTAAACTGGGGTTGTTGGGTACCAAGCGAAAATATTCACCAGAATAAATCTTCGGTTTGCTTTCATGGAGCTATCTTTCCCCAAACACTTCGTCCAGATCTGCAGTTCATTGTCTGCGAACAGTCTGAAGGATGCTTGCTGAATTTGTGTCTCACCCATTGCGCTGAAATTTCGAATATTTTACGTTCCTCCCCAATGAATGAACATAATGAAGGAGAAACAACAATGTGTGGCTTTTGCATTGGGGAACACTTGGTTTGTGTTGACCTTTTCCCTTAGATTGAAAACACTGGTTGCGCCTATTGTAATTACGTACAGAATACCCACCCACCCACCTACCGCATGTAAACCAGGGGTCTGTTTGTTGTTACATCTGCCTTGACGCTTATGTTCTGCAGCAGGACCCTGTAAGTTGCAGTCACCTGTAGCAGGAGGGAGCAGCAGCAGAAGGGCCTCCCTGCAGGGGACCCAGTCGGGAAACCATAGCAACACACCGGGGCTGCAGGAGCACCCGGGGAAAAAACCTGCAGGCCCCCTGCAGGGCAACCATGGCAACACTGCTGATAGCAGAAGGTCAGCAATGATAACAGTACTACTAGAATAACACTGATGCGTACTCGTGTAATCAGCCTGGGCTGTCGGCGTAAATTCTCCGTTCAGTTTGGTTACCGCAGTCATTGCGATAATCCCGGATAATCCCCGCAGGAATGCCCCATACCGTAACTGAAACTGAAAAGCAACGTCAGCAGATATTTCCGCTGAATCTGTGAATGATTCAGATTGGCAGAAGCTGCAATCTTACTTCCTTGCCAAGTGTATCCACATGCCTCTCTGTCTGTGTGAGTGTGTGTGTGTGTGTTTGTGTGAATGTGTGTGTGTGTGTGAATGTGAGTGTGTGTTGTGAAAATTCGTCTCGTCCATTGCGCTGACAGAACAGCATTTTTTGGGATTTTGAAGCAAACTGAAAGTGCAAAACTTTTGGCCACTCTCAAGTCGCAAAATGCTGTTTGCCTTCAAATGCAAAGCTGTTTCTGAAAATTTCCCAGTCCTGCGTAACGTTGTCCTGAAAATTGAGAGCTGCGTTTCTGAAAGCAAATCACAGTTTGGAGTGATCATCCAGTCACAAAAATAGTTACGTTTTCTTGGAGGCTGTTCGATTTAGGGTGAGCACTAGGGGTAATGGGTTCCTTTCCAATGCTATTTGAACGGGGAAGGAACCCATTGCCCTTCGTGCTTACCCTAAATCGAACAGCCTCTCAATCGCATTCCAGGGTGAACGTGGTTTTCTCTCGCAACAAACACTATCAACTCTTTATGATTTGACGACGTTCAGTTTCAGTTTGCATGTGTGTTTGCAGGGCTGGTCTGGAGGACCACTCTCCCAGGCTGTCTGGGCTGCTGCAGCGCTCAGCGGGAACCTCGGGTCTGCGCCCTCCGAGCGGCGGTGGCGGTGGCGGAAACAGAACCGCGACCAACAAGTACGACCACCGTAACCATCCGAAGTACGACGCCGAGTCTGGCGCCGGAAGCCACAGGACGGAAGGCGTCTCCCAACCAAAATACGCCCACGATGCTGGGACCGGAAGTAAAGCATCGGGAACGGCACGTGAGACGGAGTCGCCAACCGTGAGGTCACAGGGGTCAAGTTCCCGCGGGATGAAAGTGAGTCCAGTGCGGCCCCGTAAACCAGGACACCGGAGTGTGATACCGGAATCCCGGGGCAGCAAAACCCCCGCAGGGCGTGTCGGAATGGTGGGGTCACACAGGGAGGAAGACACTGGTTCCAGTGATGACGATGCACCGGCCGGTAGGTCACCCCGGCAGAAACCGCGGCGCAGGCGGACACCCAAACCCCGCTCCCGCACCAAGACACCGGTCTTGCCCCTCAACACGCAGCTAACCCAGAGAATAGTGGAGCGGTCACCCAGTGCAAGGTCACGAGAACAGAGTGCAGAACCAGAAGTCAAGGTCAAAGGTGAAGGTCATGGCACAGTGCCAAAGGGACACGTGAAAATACCGTCAGAACATCAGACGGTGAACTCAGCACTGGTTGAAGTGATCACCACAGAGACCAAGAGCAGTGTAGCCGCCTCTACTGAACCCAAGAGCATGAAGTCCAGCAGACCCACCACTGAGCAAATACCCACAGACGCACAGAGTGTGCATACCACTCAGAACCAGGCAAAGAAGAACAAGAGTGATGGTGTGGGGCAAGGAAGTGTTGGTTGCACGGAGAGCAGCAAGCATTCCCGGTTGAAGCTCCCCTCCAAGTGTACCTTCCCTAAGGTCGGCCACAGATCCAGACAAAACACTGAGGGGCAGGACTCGAAGTCAGCAACCCAGTTTCCGGCATACCCTGGCTGCAGGAACACACGCCAGGGGGCGCAGGGTGAGAAATGTGGGAGCCAGAACTCAACTATTGTGGGGAACGAGTCACGTGATCAGAACTGTGCCTCAAATCACTGCGCCAATCTCACTCAGACAACAAGAGACCCCGAGGAGCATAAGATAAATGAACAATTCTCATGCAATGCTGATTGCAATGAAGGCAATTGCGATGTAACTAACTGCGACCCAGGTGATTGCAATCATAGCAACTGCCCCTCGGACCAGTCGTTAGTGACTCCCAGAGCAACCATATCATTATCCGCGGCAAATGAAGGAGATTGTGTCTTATCTAATCAAGCAGCGCAGGTCCCTTTACAACCCGTGGACCCGGCAGCTGCGCAGAACACCTGCGCGCAGCACCCAGACCCGACAATGAGGCATTGTCCCAGTAAATCCCCGAGCGCTGAGAGCCCCCTATCCACCAGGATCATCCAACCTAATGAGGCTTCAGCCCTTAATGCCGAGTCAATTGCTGAGGAGGCAACTGCAGCAAAAAGACTGGGGACTAATCAAGACCCAAGTACAGATGAATCTGGTGAGACAAGAGATAGGGAAGTTAATACAAGGCCAAGTGAAGGAGGTTGGAATGTAGAATGCTCCAGCCCAAGGTCTGTGGCTCAGGCATGCACTTCAGTGGAAGCATGCGGCGGCGGCGGTAGTGGTGGTGGTGGTGGTTTATGTGCTGTGGAAACAGGATGCGAGGGAAAGGCCCCGGAGGTGCAGTGTATTTCCAGCCCAGGGTCATCCAGTACAGGAACTACTGCTCCTGCTGGGCTATCATCAACTCCTGCAGGACTGGGTAACAATACACCGCTATTCAGCCCATCTGCAAGGTCCCCATCCGCCCTGCAGTGCCTGTACAGCAGTACTGAGCCCAGTGCCAGTGCAGGTGCCTCTCTACTGCAGGGAGCAGCAGGAACTGGGTCAAACATCGATCGTCGCGATGTGCAGGTCCGATCCTGCAGCCCACACAGCAGGGAAGAAACGGATTCACGGGCAAATACGGAAAGCTGCAGTGAACAAAGCAACTGTCCACCCACCTCAACACCCATTCTGCCTTCTGACCACAAAAACACCAAATCCTGCAAAAGAAATGAGACAACACTGGAATCAAAAGAACAATGTCACAACCATTCGCCTCCAAGAATTCAGGGGACTGATGTTCCAGGAATGAATGAAAGTCATGGAAACAAGCAGGGAAACTTCCTTGAGAAGGGAGTGGCAAATAGGGCAGGGTCCTCAGACTGTGAGGGAATGAAGGGAAATGTGGGTGAAGTACTCTCTAATACGGAGGCAAGGAAGGATGACGAGTGTCCTTCACAGAAGGAGGCAGTACTCCACCCTGCAGCCACGCACTGCATGTCAACCTGCACAAACATCTCCATAGCAACAGAAGGCGTTCATTATCCTCCTCCTTCTGCGGCTGCAGGTGCAGCAGTTATGTGCAGGAACGTGCCGTTGCTAGGCAACGCTACAGGTCACATCTTACGCTCCAGTGATTGTCATTCCGCATCTACATTCAGAGCGGGAGAAAACCCGTCTCAGCTGCTAAGTGCGCCCGCCTCCCCGCCCCCCTCCCCGTGTCTCCCCTCCCCCGGGACTGCAATTAATGATTGCACACCACTCCATGACGACTGTTCTCACTCATTGTCGCTAAGTGATGGATTTGATGCCAGTAACACGCTGTGTAATCAAACGGAGAGACTCCGGACCGGAGTTAGCCAGGCGGACGGAGGGGGAGACCGGGGCCTGGAGCCGCGGGTAGCCGGCCAGACTGGGGCCGCCGCCCCGGGGGATGCATCCCGAGCGCCCGGGGCTGGCGCTGCATTAACCCCGGGGTTACTCCCGGCCCTCGCCGCGGTCTCTACTGCCGTCACTCGTAAAACCGCGCCGCCGTCGTCGCACAATGACGACATTCATCACTCTCCCATCAAATATAAATGCACGCAAGCCTCCACTCTATCCAGCTCTGACAATCCCATCCAGAAGAATTCCACATGTAACAACAGCCCCGGATTCAACAGCAATGGCCATTTTTCCCATCCCAGCTGTGACTGGGAAAACAACGCACAATCCCAGGACTCAAGTCATGCAAACGCTTGGAACAGCAATGAAAGTTCAGTCGCTCCAATTCAAGAAACAACACGCCATCAAAGCTCAGGGCACCAAGATAAGAGCAGTGGAAAGAACAGAGAGAATTTAGTTCCACGTTCTGGGTCTTTAGAGAGGCAGAGTGGGAGAGATGGAGATAAGAAGGCCCCACAGCCATCTGCACAGGGAATCTGCACTGTTATCTCAGCCCCGCATCGCACAACGTGTCCAAACACTGCGGAGTCTAATCTCGCCGGGGCAGAAACAGAAACAATTGCCTCGTGCGGGGAACGTGTTGGTGTAACTGGTATAGAGACAGCAAGGCACTATCTGATGGAAGAACACCGCCACAGTGGCTCTATCCCTGCTGCAGGGGCTGGCAAGGAGGCCTGCACTGCAGAAGAAGGGTGCAGCCAGCAGGGCTGCTGCAGTTATTCCCAGAACATTAGTCCCCCCTGCAGTGGAAACTCAGGACATTGTGGCTCCAAACCCCAGATGGGGCCGGGCCCCTGTTCCAGCTCAGCAGGGTGCGAGCAGGATTCCCCTCCTGCTTCTGCTTCCCTGCAGCTGCACGGGGCCTGCAGTGGATTCCTGTCTCCACATTCAGACGGGGAACGCGTCTCGGCGTCGCCTGGCTCTGGTATCCCAGATACATCTCCAGTCACTTGTCATAAACCGGCGTCTGAAACATCACTTGAAATGGATTCCAGCTTGAGAAGGAGGAGCAAAAACTCCACCCTCACCAGCACCACCACCAGGAAGCAAGATTTATCTCATAGCTCTTGTCATAAGCCAGATTCTGATCCAGCAGAAGTGGATTCATCACAGCAACCCGGGACTGTATTCCCGCAGTCTTTGACTGCAGCAGACTCAGCCTCAAAGAACACAGACGCTTGCGATGGCTTCCACTGTAAATCACGTGACACCGGGACAGGGGCCGCTCTTTGTGACAATGACGCTATAAATCCGGTAATCATCCCGGCAGAGCAAAGCTGCGTCGATGATAATGAAGCCGGGGCGGGATCAGAGGTGATCGCAGCCGGGGCTGGCATTCCAGCACATTATGATCACGTCTCTACTGCCACTGCTTCCCTTAATCCCAGGTCTGAATCACCCAAACCCATTGTCTACACAAAGTGTAATTGGCAAGCTGCGAATGACGGAGTCCAGTCCATTGTCTGTGATTCTCGGCCTAAAGCCGGGTCTGTCATTACCGACGACGCTCATATCCAGGCTTTTAGCTCTGATGGCAGTTCCAGATCTGTGTCCATAGCTCCGGGACCTAAATCAGAGAGGACTTTGAATGGCGCACCGCAGACCACTTGTGATCATACTCCTGACTCTAGAACAGTGACCATTACCGCGTGTTTGCATACAGAATCCATTCCCACC
>JAAUYG010124086.1_pt1 | contig 10315 bp, 7 predicted proteins | sample 7278091 | NCBI WGS metagenome assembly JAAUYG01 (sample SAMN14350201, study PRJNA611818) | marine sediment metagenome | isolation source: surface marine sediment (0.6m) | place: French Polynesia: Moorea | collected 2018-08
CTAAAAGCAGTTGTAGGAACAGAAAATCCTGTCAATGAGTACCAGACAAAAATGTGGGCAGGTGAATTTTCAGTTCGGACAAGTGAAAATTACACTCGCTTGTCCGACAGGACAAGCCTCAGAATAAGTTAATGTCCAACCCTGCTTTCAATGTAACACTTAATAAAGCAACTTAGCTGACTATGGGTGGCTTTTGATGATGCATCCATGCACTTAAATCAGCACCGATGATGTAGGAATTGATGATTTACCGATGCAGCCATTAATCATTACATCCCTAATTGTAGTACATGACCAATTTTTCACAATTAAAGCAATCAACAACGTGATATCTATAGGTAAATTGAAGACTATTCATGTCTAGGTTTCTATACAATAGCAGCTGAATGTTCTGTTTCCTTCTCTATATTAAAATAGGCCCCTGGAAAACAACCAAATGCGGCTGAAAAAAAGTCAGTAACTTAAATGTACCTCATCATAGTTTCCAGATGAAATGCTCTCAAATATAACCACCGCAGAAACATGTTATCTTTGATGCTATTTGATAGCTTACGGTACCCTGAGTAGTTTACCCTGAGTAGCTTATCCTGAGTAGTTTACCTTGAATAGCTTACCCTGAGTTCTTCCCTGGGTTCAATGGTCTTCGTCGATATGAAGTAGATATCGTTATGGTACTGATACATGATCAGGTTCTGGACTGGGTAGCTATCAGCTTGTCGTACAAACATCATCCAGTTACACTTGTTCTCATCACCGGGATCCAGAAAGACATAGCCACCGTCATCCAGCTCAACCTGGTACCGGAACAGGAAGACGGGCTGGTTAATCCAGATGTTTATTGCAACTAGTGCAATGGCATGAACTATCAACTGGTATGTATAATTTTGTGACAGCCTCTCTTCACAAATGCCCGCCACATAGTACGTACACTGAATATAGTTGAAATAAAATAGAAATTAATGTTTTGACAAAGAGTTAAGATACCCATGTATCATGGTATAAAAATATGATACAATACATCAGGTATTTTTAATAATAAATGTATACCAATAATTTGCTGATGCCTACTCATGTGGATCAGTAGCCGAGTTGATTTTCGAGCTGTAGTAACAATTTTCGACTGTACAGACCTTCGCTGTATAGTGGGAAAGTGTTACCAGAGCCTGAAAATTTAACCTCGGTTAGTGGACAAGGTGTCACAAAAATACTTTTCTATATATTTTAAAAACTTACACGTATAGGAAGCTTCTTGTTGGTCACCTGCTCCAGCTGATCAACGCATGGAGCAATAAACGGCCCAAACTGGGTGCGCTTAGGTATGGCCTTTCGGACAAACACCCCTAGTTCTGGAGAGAAAAGGTTAACCTTTAACTGCTAGCACGTCTACTTGTGCCCCATCTTTCTGCTGGTAGTGGTATATACATAGTACATGATGTGGTGTGCTACTGGAACAGCAATGCTGTTGATTACACACAAATTCAAGCACCATGATAGGTTCATCCTCCATGTAATACGGTCACCAAGAACTTTGATTTTTTCAGCCAAGAAGGAGGCATAACATTGCATGCATTGGTCCGATTCGAACTCAGGCCTTTTCCATTAAGGAAAAAATATAAATATCTAAATGCCATACAGCATATGAAGCCAGCACCTCTAATGCTTTCCCCACAAAGGCTGGTAGCAAGTTCAGCCATTGCACCAGTATTTCACCTCGCTGTTCTTTATTTGTGCTCATGCAGTAAAAGGCAAGGCTACTGCTAGCCGGAGACGGCATTCCCAGCTCAAAGACACTTTCTGATAGTGTTAAGCGAGGTTGTAGTGTTCCCCTCGCTCAACACTATCAGAAAGTGTCTTTGAGCTGGGAACGTCGTCTCCGGCTAGGCTACTGCTTGCTATAAACGAGTAATATTCATACGGTACAATGCATTGACGAATTTGATGGGGTAATGCCATCTACATGTACTACTACTACTACTACTACTACTACTACTACTACTACTACTACTACTACTACTACTACTATCCCATTCTTCTTCACTTGTTTGTTTGTTTGTTTGTTTGTGTTTGTAAATATAATATACCCAGTATCCAAAATACCTGCAGCAGCTCCAATCCTGAAAATCTGCAGCTGGGATGGCAGACTGGCCCAAGCCCTGGACAGAACAACCTTGTCTGGAATAGTCTGGATCTTATGCCTGTCACATGACTTGTTATATGATGCCTGACAGTCGTCACACCCTGGCAGAAAGATATACATGTAACTTTAATACACCTTGAATGAGTAGTTACGCAGAATATATTTATTACTGGTATAAGCCATATTTACAGTCAAGGAGTTCTTACTTGCTGCGAGAGGTTCTCATGTATCAGAATTTGCCTACAGCTCTGTTGCTGCAGTATTGCCCATTAGGCCTTAATAGAAATGACCACAGTTACTTTGAATGAGGACCTGTGCTACCTAAACATTTGGGTAAAAGTATGTTACAGTTTAATTTAGGAAAGGGTCCCAAAACACTTCTGTAATATTCCAGAGTGCTCCTGCATGCTTGTAATATTCATACTTAGTGTACACAATTAACAAGGTTGTCAAACAGACATTTACAAACAGTTAAAATGTTACAGCGCTTATGAAACAAATTTTTAACAGGTTATACATACACCATTTTATCAACCAATTAACAGGTTACACCACTGTCGAACAGTTCACAGGTTATGGCACTTGTCAAAGACCACAATACCACTCACAAAGCTCATTCACGTTATAATAGCCTTGACTTTGGTACACGGCTGGTCTGGTTGGAGAAGGGGTCCGTACTCTCTCAGCAATACGCCGGGATTTGCGAACCTGCATGGAAGGTAAAATGCAGAGTAACATAATGTACAGGAAAAACGATGTAGCATTAATGTTTCTTTAGTATAGTAACAGTAGTTTTACAACAAATTCTCCAAAGAGTAATTTTATACATTTAATTTCACTATAATATTGTTTTCCCACATGCCCAATTTTCTTACCTGTACATGCTTTCATATGCTGTACAGTCAATGTACTCAAGAAAGTTCATAATGAAGCCACAATTACGGGTTATATCTGTTGCACACCAACATACGGTATATAAGTCATATAATTTTATCCAATTTTAAGTTTATATGTACCGTATTTCATATGAAAGCAAGTGTTAATTCATTTTTACCATACAATGTATTCTAGGGCACTATACTTTATTACACATTTTTATTTTCTGCCAACTAACTGTCAATATGCAGTAACAATGCAGTAACATTTTTATAAACAGGATGTTGTAGACAATAGGGTTTATTTGGCACCACAAATTCACAACATGAGTATGGTAGTCGGCTTCATTCGGTACCCAAACTGCCCTTGCTCACATGACTACTCTTTGGGCAATCACACTTCATCATATGAAAGCTCAGCCAATCATGAGCTGTCACTGTTTTCGAGCCTTTTCGCTTCTTTCGGGTATCTTCGGAAAAGTTTCCCGCCAAGGGGTTTAAAATACTCCCTATTCAGGAATGGTGCGACTTTGGTAAAATGCATGTCAAAAGTATCCACGACAGTATGGCAAATCCATTATAGCAGAGTATGAAAGATGTAAGAATTGCTTATACAAACATAACAACTTAGAGCATGTCGAGGTGATCTCTATATCATTTAGAAGTGATACAGTAGAGCCTGTCTTGAAAGACCACGCCATTGGCCATAAAAATATGGTCTCTCAAGATAGGTGGTCCTTGGTGACATGTTCATTTACACTGACATATAGGACCTTCTGACAAAAATTAATGATCCTTCAAGACAGGTGGTCTCTAATGACAAGTTTCACTGTATAGGTCTGAATGGGCTGGGCCAAGAAGCAAAAGAACCTCATTGTACAAGGAGATCTCTGTAGGCATACCACTATGATTAAAATGATTCTGTTTCACTTTAGTCTACCAACCGGTGCCACTATAATGGGCTGGCCATCTTCGACTAAGTCTGGGCTCCCGTCCCCTTTCATTCCATGCGCGTGATGTAGGTCGCCTCCAACAAAGTCCCCCTTGCTGTTACGCATGGATTCCTCCCCGGTGTGCATCGGCAGGATGTCAGAGGTTGACGCGATCATGTTTACCAAATCCTCCTCAGCACCTTGGAAAACAACAAAAAAAAAAAAACATGCAGAAGCTTAACAAATAGCTGTTAGTGTTCTGTTTTGTTTGTTTTTTTCGAAGTAGCGGCACATAAATTTTATCAAGACAATCAACACTAGAAAATCACCATACAGACCAGAAACACCATCACCCTATTCTACAATATTTGTCCATGAAGTCATGACGGCATTTTCTGCATTACTTTAGCGGTACTGATGCTTCCATGCATGTACTAAACCTTACTGACATCATTATTACGGTATTGCCATTCCAGAAGATGCTTCAATGTACTCTGGTGACATTACAAATGTTATATTTATAAAGATCAACCACTGTCAAACAGCATTATAAAATTTAAAAGAACCCTGGATGTATTCTGCTACGATGAAACTTCACTTTACAAACACCTCAAAATTAAGACTTTGTTATAAAGACTACTTCCCAGCAGTTCCAAAACTGGATTTTCAATGTTGAGTAGTCTCAGAAATAAGACCACCTCAGACCAGTAAAGACCAGTTAAGACCAGTTTATAATGGTCCCATGGGTGGTCTTAATTCTGAGGTCCTACCACAACTTATTCCCATTTTCTGAATGTTATACTTGTAGCTGCCCATGTGTTTTCTGTTTACCAGCATGTCCTGAGTGCACATCCATTAGACTGGCCGAGCCCTGAATTGCAGTTTCCATTGCCGTTTCCATGGCACTGACCCCCTGTTGACCTTCTCCAATCCCATGCTGCATTGAGAGGTGAGCTCCGCTCGAGGGGGGAAAGTCATCATTTGAGTCTGAAAATGGCGAGGATTCTTTTTATGTGTCTGCATAATGTACAATACGAACATTCAAGGCAATAAAATGATCTTGCAAGTTTATCAACTGTACATGTAGTTGAAAAAGATAGTACGTGTTTATTAGTTGCACAATTTCAGAGCAGAACTATTAGTTGTTATACAAATGTAGTTTGAAGTTTATCAGTTCAAAATTGCACCTCTACTGAACAATGCTAAAAAAAAAAAACACTTCTCTACATTTGTAAACTGTGACATTGCTTTTACTGGTAGTTGTTTTATCTTATATTAATTGTGTGTTTTGTTTTCACTTGTATATTATATATTTGTATATTATATATTTGTATATTATATACATGTATATTATATAAATTTGTATATTACATATACCATTGTGTACTATATACAGTAACAGAGGTGATAAGCAAAACTATGTGTACAGTATAGTCCCCTTCAAATAAGGTCACCCTACATGTATTTACCAAGAAATTGGGGTCACATTAGAGAGGTGGCCTTAAGCAAGAGCGAGAAATAAAGGCATTCATGGTAGCAGCAGCAAAATTTTTGGCCACATTAAGGGGGCAGCCTCTGATGAGAGCGATCACTAAGAGAGGGACTACTGGATAGATGTGTATACCATGTATATGTATCTTAATTGCTGTACACATGACCTTAAATGTACATCTGATTAGTACATTTGTACTTACCATGCCCCACAGTATGAAAGTCAGACTGGGAATTTGATTCTCCGGCGTAGTTGATCACCATAGGCTGAAACCAAACAATTCACATATAGTAGGTAGCAGTTATTAGATTATTGATGAAATATACATAAATACAATTGTAATGTTTTAGTAGTACATGTAAATTCTGTCACTAAGAGGATCCAAATAGATATTTAGTACCCTGAGACCTACATGTAATAGGGTCTAAAGATGATTTGGTGCCCAATAAAAAGTGACCTGGGACCTGTTTAAAGTGACCTGCAATCTTAAAATGTCTGACCTAATTACCTAAAGTATATGGCCTGGCAGCCTGAAGCTAGCAACCCATCAGGAGCCCCAAACACAAGCTAATGCATCTGTCATACCAATTATACATGTATTCATATTCGTGTATACATTTGTATTTGACACTGAAGACTGATTTTACTGTTCAAGATACCACCAAGATTATGCTCTATTTTTCTTTTTTTGCATAATAGATACATAGTGATCCCTGTACATAAAGACCACCCATGGGGCAATTATGTGGTCCTGATACACATGCACTTTTATATACAAGTTCAATTGCATGGAATACTAGTATATATGGCTGTGGACCTGTAAAATACAATCTTTATAAACAGGTGCTTATATGCATGTACAGGTGTTTTTTACAGCAGGTTTCACTATAAGTACTACGTGCTACCGATATAACATTTTTCAAAGTAGTAAGCTAGCTGTTTGATTTCTTGCACTTGCTCAAAAGACATGGACTGCAGCAAGCACTTGAGTTGATGTACATGTACAAACAGCAACTGGCCAAAGTACTAAAGTACTACAGCTAAATCAAGTGTCCGCACGAATGCGGTCACCACAGTTAGCTAATACAAGGTGTCTAGCCAAGGCAAACTTTGGCTAACCAGCCCATAACTCTGGCTGGCCAGATGAAGATGGCTGGAGCCCTGTATAGTTGAGCCAAATGCTGGCCACGATGGCAGCTGTAATAGAATGGTCAGAGCAGTACTGTAATATGTAGCTATGAAGTATGTAAATTACAGAGCTACATGTACATGTAGATCACCTTTGTTTCCCCAGCCACTTCCCCCATTGCCAGGGCAATGTCTTGATCTCCCTGGAGCAGCAGTGACGTGGCCTGCTGGGTGGGAACATCCGATACCCTGTATGATGATGCCATCTGACAACAAAACACAACAAATTATAGCTTGTTATATCATCACCGAGAAATAAGGATGCTGTTATAAACTGTGGATGTGACTAAGGATTTTAGAATATCATCAAAATGATGGTACTATAAGCATAGACTATAGCGAGGTTTCATAATAGGTGCATGTATATGATAAGGTACATGTGACTACAAGCACTTCCCACCTTCTCTCCTATAACATGTATAAGTTTTCAGAATATTTCAATATTTCAGTATTAAGTTATATTAACTATGCATGTAATTATACAGGAGTGCAGTGTACATTCTAACTTATTATTACATATCTTTCAATATTTATAAATGAAAGATCTTCCCTTATAAATAGTATTTATGTTAACTTGTTAAGTATTTTTGGCCACTGTAGCAAAGTTCCTTATTCATTCCCAATTTACCAGAATTGTCTAAATGATTGAAACAATGAATTGAAGCAGGAAGAGTTAACCTTGGAGGGAATTTTAACAGCTAGTAGGTAACAGCCTCTTACAGGAACCAAACTAGTTAACTACGGTACACAGTTATTCAATATAGTAGTGGGTGTGTATATGTACAGTTGGGCTAGTTACAGAAGAAGCAGTAGCAGTTGTTATGGCAACAGCAGAAACAGTGTCAGCTTTTTCTGGGAGGCCCATCAGGAGGGAAGAATGATTGCCAAGGGAACTGGTATCCAAGGAAACATTTCCTGAAGAGTTCTGAGGAAGTCCACCAAAGAAGGAAATCTAAAAGGTGAAAAGGTTTCAAGTCACCACAGATTGCAGAAAGGACATAAAATGAGCACCTGAAGATATATAAGTATCAACATTATATTTCCCTTATTTCAAGAAGAAGCAGAAAACTCTTTAGTCCTTATACATATTCAATGGAACCTCAATTTAAGACCACCAAGAGAAGTAGGGGTATACATGGGTCTATAAAGTACATGCCCAGTTCGAGTTTTATTTTTTAACAGAGAACTATTAATCGTAGATCATTATTTAAGACTCCTATCTGAATCGTATATCAATATTTAACAGCCATGGCTAGTCACAGATCACTCTTTAACAGAAATGGTCTAGTTGCAGATCAAATCTTTAACAGCCATGGCCCGCAGATCTCATGCAGTTTAACAGCAAGTGCAAGCCACGGATCATTATTTTAGCGAGGGACTGGCTCATCAGATCATAGTTTTATAGATGGGCTGGCTCATGAATCGGCAGTTCACAGAGGCACCACATTGCTAATCGCAATTTTGACAAGGAGTGCAGATCATGAATCACAAGATAAGAATTTTGTCGGTTCGCTTATCGATTTGCCAAAATGGCTACCTAGTTCTCGCAATTCGGTCCATTCGATTTTTAGCCATGTATACCCCTAAAAGTTATAAACCAGCCTTAATTTTGCAGTGATCTTACTAAATTGAAACTAAAAATGCAGCTGGAAAGGGGTATATATTGTGAGGAGGTCATAGCTCTGAGGTAGTCATAAAGTGGAGTTCCACTGTACTTCCACCAAAATTTTTCTAACACTGTACTTCCACCAATATTTTTCTAAAGTTGCCTGAGGTGACACCCAATGACAATAGGGCTTGAAAACTTAATTTTTAATTTTTATGGCCAGGTGTAACATGTGTAAACACATGGTAAAGGGGAATTTTACCAGTTGGAAGACAAATTGCCTTGTATCATAAACTTACCCCTACAGATTTACTCCATATATTACATGCTTGAGTATGATAATTGCAAAACAAAACGTGCTTTATAGGAACTTTATGCATTTACATGTACATGTATAAAGTTGACGGCATGTTCAGTGATGTTTGGGCAAGCATCAGTTAGAATTAATCCACATCAGCCTTTTAAGTTTATGGTTTGGCCCAGGTAATCCTTATTTTCAAGGCCTCAGCAAATATGATTGTGTCCTGGTTATACATCCATATGTACCACATGTGTGCTGCATGTGTATTTACTGATCTGGGCTAGTTTCTAGAAAAATAAACAAAATGATGAACATGACATTTTATGCAATGGGTGCGATTTGTTGTGGCAGACCAAAATTTGGCATTGCATATATCACGTATGTTGCTTGTTTGTGCAATCTGATGAAAATTTGGCATAATGACGATAAGGACCATGACAAATTGGTTGTAGCAGACCAAATGATAATACAATGGAATAGACATTACCGGTACTCAGTATCATGAGCATATTGACTATCATACAATGTCACACAGTCGATTATAATCCAGAAAACATTGGCCTTATTATCAATGGGTGCAAGCAGGAGGGAGGACTTGAGTATTAGTACATTTTACATGACAGTTTTTTGTGTAATACTGATATGGAGCTGGAAAACCTGGCTTAGTCTGTGGAATGGTGTGCCTGCCATGGCCAAAGTACAAAATGTTGACAGCAGCAGTCTGATTCAGCATGTTTTTTTCCATCCAAACTCATTAGAAAGGGCCTTGCATGGCAACACGGTCATGATTTACTATTATTGGGCGCCTGTGATGCCATACAAACTTGAAATATATTGAATTTCGCATTGAAGAAGTCCCAGCAGAGTCTTTAGCTCAAACATTAGCCTGATGAATGTTCATTGGATGGGCATGCTTTCACAGAATAGATCTCGCCCCTACCCCATGTATCTAGCATCATCTTCCACCCAATAAGGGATGTGAAAGCATTTGGGCTGGTGAAGATGGGTTATCTAGATCCGGAAAGCGAACATTGGAAATGCTTTCACAGATCTCCCCCCCCCCCAGCTATATTTGAAAAATTATGAGCAGTATAACTTTACCATTGGTTATACTAATTAGCGCAATGTTTAACACTGTTTAACACTGTTGGCATCACGATTGGCTAAAAATCTGACTTAAATTAAAGCTGAGACTTTAATAAGTATTTTCAAAAACGTCAACCCAGCTATCTTTAACATATTAAGATACCCTGTTGAATATACACCCAGGGAATGCATATAAGCATATTAATGGGCTACTGTGGTGTAGGAAAGTACAAAGACATTTCTTAAATGATCAAAAGATAAATGCTGACATGCACTCATATTCCAAGGCACAATAATCTACCCCTTGTAAGTTGGCTGGCAGACCGGGATGCAGGGTTGATACGACAGAAGAAGCTGTTCCACTTCCTGCTGACACCCCCACTGGGTAATCTTCTACTAATGTAGCCACTCGGTAACCACTGTCATACGATGATGTTGTTGGTATAGCAAACATTGGTTGGGATACCGAGGTGATGGATTGGTGTACTGCATGTGGCTCGGTGCTGGCAAGCTGGATTCCAGCAAAACTTGGCAAGGTCACATGAGAAGGCAAATAAGCTGGAAAGTATATAAAACATACACAGATTCGGGAGTGAATGTTTTTGGACTCTGGAAACATAATTTCTGACGAAACATTCTACACACAGAGTCAGTAGTATTGGAAAAAGTTCCCGAATTTTCGGCAGAATCTCTCTGCC
>JAAUYG010285733.1_pt1 | contig 10315 bp, 7 predicted proteins | sample 7278091 | NCBI WGS metagenome assembly JAAUYG01 (sample SAMN14350201, study PRJNA611818) | marine sediment metagenome | isolation source: surface marine sediment (0.6m) | place: French Polynesia: Moorea | collected 2018-08
ACTTTAAACGTAGTAACATTAAACTTGCAGTAGCAGAAAAAAAGCGGCACTTAAAAATTAAAAACAACACCTATCTGTAGGAGTATACAAAAGAACCCGGGGTGAGACATAAAGATGGCCTTGTATGTGGCAGATTTTTCCGTGTTTTATGATACTCCTGTGCTTTAGAACACAGAAGGTCGTTTGAAAAAAGAGTTCCAAATCTCCAATGATCGTATACAGATTGTTAAGTTGCCTCTGGTTGAGTTGTGCCAGCAAAAAGTTTTCAGCACAGCTCTTTTATTAGAAGAATGAATTAATTCCACAGAAAAGAGCCCAAGGACATCACAGGCAGCCCTGGTCAAACTCACACTCCAACTCACGCGTGTCACTATATTTAAACGGGCTCAACGTGGCATGGTAGACGTACGTTAGAAGTACAGTTTGGTTACATACCCCTTTATCTGACCCGAACATCTCGGGAAAATCAATAACATATCCCTCAAGTTCAAATACAGATGCAATACCTTTGTGGTTGGTTGCCATGGGAACAACGTGTCTAAAACACGGAAAAATCTGCCACATACAAGGCCATCTTTTTGTATATGGATGCCTGCCCGCTTTGGTTCATTTCATATTCCATTCTTTTTAGCTCCGGTTGACGTTGTAAGAATAAGAAAATGTAAAGAAGCTTCCTGGCCCTCATATCTCCAGACCTTTTTAACCTTTTCAACAACTGCAACCTTTTTTACAGCAACTTTTAAACTTTTATTTTACGAATTGTGTTTTCTTTTTCGTTATTGGGGGGGGGGGGGTGGGGTCAATAGACCACCCCGAAACCCTTGACCGAAAGCATTCTCCACAATTTGAAGACACTCCTGGGGACGGTATCTACACGTTGTGTTTTGATTAGAATTTTTAAAAAAAAATTTAGTTAAATTTTAGTATTTAAATTATGACATTGAACATGTCTGCTCGGTGGCTTTTCGGTCAGTCGGAAGGTAAATGCCCCTGGGTCTGTTATTAGTTGGTTTATGTGGGTGAGCTCACTACTGTTTTAGTTCTTATCTGACATCCAATGATTTTGCGAAAGCAAACGATGTCAGGAAAGAAAACTTTCCTGGTACATGGAAAGACGTCCGCTTACCAGATTTAATTATTGACTTGTTGGTGTATTTCAAAATAAACATCTGCAAAAGACTTTTTATCGGAAAGTCCAAGAAATAGTAATTGTGATTCTGCTTGCTGTTAAAGTAACCTCTGAAAAAATCGTAAAAGTATTTAGGCGCACCGCACCATCGGGCAGTCCAATAGGAAGCGACGTACATATACGATGGGAATAAATTAATCACGAGCCCAACACAAACGTGTGTATTTTCAAAGAGACGACCACATCTGGTCACATATTGCACATGGATCCCTGGTTGTTGTTGTTCTTTTGCTACGCAATAAGTCAAATGTTTGTTTATCACAGAAAGTAATCATATCAGACAGTCATGCAGAACTTAAGTTGTATCGTAGAATCGCCTTTACATCCCACCGACCAATTGCAACAATTTGCAAAGGGTTTAGAGCAATTCTAAGAAACAGTTACATACATTCAGTATTTTGACCTGGCAGATATGACCACGTATTGGTTGTTAGCCCCTGTCAAGTATGCTAGCTACATGGGCTATTAGAAATGCATACACCACGATGCTCACCTGTTCCTGCTCTAAAGAGGTCCTTTTATTCTTTGTCACGAAGGTCCTCTCAAGCCATTCTCTCTCCCTCGCTGGAAGTCCTCTTCTGGACTTCAATTTTTCACACAATGGCAACGTGAGACACATGGACCAAGGGCGTCATAGAAATCCGAGCAAAAACAAACGTGAAAGCAAATTCTCTCTCGTCTACACGGCGTGAGATTTTTTCCGTGTCAGGGAAGGCCGTTAATTGTTATGGGGATTGACGCCTATATATCGTATTCCGCCAGTGTCCTGTGAAATGATGAGTCCGCAAAATGCGACCGGAGACCGCAAATTGAATTAGCGGTTATTGGTGAAGCGTTTTGGCAATGATGCGCCAGCCAGAAATCCCGCTGCTCCCAATGATACCTACCATGCACCGTCCGCTCCGATACTCCAGGAACCGAATCAATTAACGCGCCATCCCGGGGCTGCTGTTTCATGCAAACGAGGAACTGGTAAAATTAGGGCATGCTGGTTCTCGTGCTCCTGCTTCTTGCGACTTTATCGAGCCGTTTGTTGGGTGTTGATCGCTGGTAGAAACCTCTGGGTCTCTTCCGGGGAGTCTGCTTGAAATCTCCAGCGCCCCTTTCTTTTGGCTTGTGGCACACTTCCTATACGCGGCCTTCAAGGGGCTTAGATAGACCCACAGTCTTCCCCCAACAGGCATGCAGGCGTAGTTCTTCCCAGTGGAAGTCCAGGTGACCGCTGGGCATTCAGTGAGGTCGGAATGTGCCCTGCCAACAGCTGTTTACCGTTGAGGATATCAAGGGGTTGGTGTTTATGCAGCAAATGCAACTTTTATCTTTAGTTAGAATGTAAACACGTAATTTTGTCATAAACAAATGAACATGTAACTCGCACAAAGCAGCACGGAAATGAAAAGAGTTCTGCTTTACAATAGCTGGTATAAGGGGTTTCTAATCCTTGTAGAGACATTCGCTGTAACGTGCTTCTAGCGGCAGTTGCAAATTGCAACCACTTGTTGAAAGGATCTCAATGGAAAATAGATACCATGCTGTTGAAAAGGAAACAACAACAAAAAAGTGTCTGTAATTTTTTCGAAGTTGCCCAAACATTGTAGGTTGACGAAGCATATAGATGAGTGGTAACTCAAGAGTCATGAACGAGTTCTTGCGGCCATAGCTCGTTACAAATTACAACTCTGGCTTTTCGTGTCCATACCGCCATATATTATCATGATGTACATGTGTAATTGTGGCTCCCCATAGGTAAGACGTCAGATACGTGTAATTTGATTGGCAATCGGACGTGGGGCTATTTATGGAACAAACTGCTGTATGTCAATAGTAGTTTTGGGCACAAGACGCAGACTAGGCATAATGAATACATATATGCAGCATGGAGAATGTTTTGTTCTCAGCAGAAACTATAAACTATTTCTTGAAAAAAAAACCCTGCAGCAATGCCCCTAGGATCCATTATGTTCAGCCACTATAGTGTAAGGGAAAATACTTACTACCCAGTCAGTATCGTGTGATAGTGATGGCCATGCGAGGAATTTTCGTGCTGGTGCATCTAGTTAGTAAATTACATGTTACCATAGTTACCGCAATGATGGGGCCGGGGGTAATGCACGTCTGCTCTTGTGGCTGCCTGTGACAATATCCATTAGTAGGTTTTACCCATGCATAAGGAATAATTAGGTCAGTGCACGACAGGTTCTTAAAAGGTGTGTTATGTACACAGGCTACGGCATCCAGTGCGATTGGACAAGTACCCCAGTGCCCACAGCATACGGGTAGCGCCGTAAATGCAAATGAGCAAACATTAGTACACCCTTGCTATTTAACACACTAGTGCACCCCGCCCTAGCCAACTGAATACGCAATGTTCCCCATGGCTTCGTTGTCAGTGCTTAAATATTTTATTTAAACACGCGCGTACCTCCATTATTAAACCCCGCCAGCTCTGCTGGGCGGGGTTTATTGTGATCATCATGTGTGTGTGTGAATTGATGATTATGTGATGATCCTGATGATGATCATGCGTGTGTGTTAACAAGATATCTCAAAAAGTATTTAACTAATCAATTTCATGCTTGGCAAGAGGCTCTGACCCAGAGATGAAGTAATTCAATTTTGAGAAAAATCACCCGGGGTAAGGGTGGATGTGTGTGTGTGGGGGGGGGGGGGATGGGGGGATTTTGACCCAATGATATGAGATATGGGGAGATTTTCAAGTGCATACAACAGCTAAACGGTGAAAGATAGTCACATGGTTGCTATTGGACGCTAATAGGAAGTCATATATGGGGAGTCCAACTGCACCCGTATATTTGACCTTGAGTGACCTTAAGTTCAAATACAGGTCAGTCATATTAGCGAAGCCTTATATCTCGTAAAGGAGCCCAGTTAGGCCATATGTTACTATTACACACTAATATTTATATGAAATCATACATGAGGAGTCCATTGGCACCATTACATTCGACCTTGATTGAGAGTCAAAGTCAACGGTCACTCACATGTCGAATGCTTATATCTCGTAACTGACCCCAGTTAGGCCATATGTTACCATTAAACATTAATGGGAAACCATATATGCAGTGGCATCATCACATTTGACCTTGACCGACCTTGAAAGGTTAAAGTCAAGATCACTCAAATTTCGAAGCCTTATATCTCGTAAAGCAGCTGAATTAGGCCATATGTTACTAGTAAAACCATATAGTGGGAGTCCAGTGATTCCATAATATTACATTTAACATTGATTGACCTTGAAATGTTGAAGTCTAGGTCTCTTAGGTTTTGAATGGTATGCCAATAGTTGCCGGTAATATATTAATCTGGATGTCACATTAGAGGACTTGTGACGGGCGGGTTTTTCCGCTGTGCCAGTGGTCCTTCTTGTAGTTGGGTTTGTGTTTACTGTGCTGTGATTCATGCCTGAAGATGTTGTGACGTCTAATTGCACACTGAGTTTGGTAGAGAAATGTGATATGCTGGGGATGGGTGTTGGGTGTGGGACAGGGGAGGGGATGGGTAGATTACAGGGGGAAGTCACTATACATGTCATAATGTGAAATCCAACAGCATACAATATGTAATGTAACATCAGGCTTTGAATTCTGCCTGTCTTTGCGGCAATACTAGCGTAGGCATCGTGGTGTAGAGTAACTTAATTATTGTTTGATGAATTGTTCAATGTAATCCATAGTTCGATATTCTTTTTCTAAACCATCACTCACACTCACCCGACCCTTGTATATCTCATAACTGCCTTGTATATTTTTATGGGTTTATTTTTATTGTTTTTCTTCTTTTAATTAATTGTTTAATAAAAAAAAGGAAAAAAAGAAGACGCCAATAGTTTCGGGTTAGAGAAACTTCACTCCACACACGAAAGATGACGGACGGACGGCGGAAAAAATTACCAAATATTGCGCCGGTTATTGCGCGCCTTCTAAGAGAAAGTGCTGTTGTGATGGTAATTATTCCGGAAAGTAACCATTTGCGGTAGAGTGGCGTAGCAGGGGGTGTCGCGAGTTACGTCTTAATAGCGAGGTTTTTTTTTCTTTTTTGGATATGGTGTCCATTAAGAAATAAAGCATCTGTCGGTTACTAAGTTTCCTTTGCAGTTTACATTCCATCTCTATAGCCGGAAGTACCTAATCTACTTTTCATGTTGTGTGCTCTGCTTCTTTCGCGCATCATAAGGTTCCATTTCAAAGTTATAACAATAACAATCTTGACTCCTCGAAGCAAATTACTTCAAATCCACTTATCCTCACCATTGCACACACTGCTAAGGTCAAGCTGTGAGCAAATATAGAATCCCTTTCAGAATGACGTCACTTCCGCACGTGCGAAATATCACGACAGCCGAGGCGTGAAATGAACGACGTCCGGTTCGCGCGAGTTTGCTCGTAAATTTTCTGGAGTCTGTTGAGGCCGAAGGAGGGAGGACGTGAGATTGAGTTCTCTGCAAAGATAGCAGTGTGGTCAAGAGCCAGTGAGGTAAGCCCTCTGCTCCAGAAATGCAAACAGTTACGAAGGTCGCGACTGGCTCCAATTCAATTAGTCCCACGCTGTGAATAATGCCATCCTACTCCTGTTGACATCTAGGAAGGACTGTGTGATGCATATATGTTTGCGCGGTAAATGTATTTTCTCCCCAAAGAGTGCCGGTGCCACAGTGGGCACGGTGTCCGTGTGCATCGCAGGCAGCGCTCCATGACCATGTTTGCCATTGGCAGAACACGCACGGGTGATTGGTCAGCAGAGAATGTGACGCAGAACACGTCCATATTTATAGTCTGCAATGCTTACGCATACTGACACGTCCAAAGGCTGTAGTTCTGAAATCTGGACCTTAGGCAGTATATGCATTGCGTCGGTTTTAGACGGAGGATGTTTTCTTTTGATGGAAAAGATACGGTTCCATAGCCTAACGATTCTTTCCGCCAACAAGCTTGATCGGTTACATAATTGGCTTTATACAGTGGAGCATCACAATGTTGTTGGTTTCATGAACGGTACCCAGAACAGATAAAATATCTCCTTTTGTAAAACATCTTAAACAGTTTTAAATAGGTGAGTACCCTGAACATTTGTATAGCCCCAAACATTTAGGATTTTAAATAATGAACTCATTTGTGCCTAATCCCCCATGCTCTGCAGGGAGTGACAACATCACGTTGCATAGTTTAATTTGCTTAATTTGTTTGAGATGACGCAATTCAGGTTCCTAGTACTTACATGTAACTTTTCCAGACAGAATTTCCTTTTTGACCTTACACGACCTTTCAGGTCGATGAAAAGATGCACCCCAACTAGCAAACCTCCTACATTCCTTTTTCTAAAACCCCGACACAAAACACACTGCTTTGGCAGTTTGACGAGAGCATCGACTCGAAATAAAGAAACTGCAGGGATCGTTTCTGGCGTTTCGAATGGGTCTAAGTTACCCCATCCAGACTGTACAAAGGCCCATCAAACGCAGCACCATAAAATACCTAGACCTGTGGTACACCAGGCTGACTTCTGGTTTGATTAAGGTCTGGTAGGATTGGTCTGGCAGCTCAATCAGTCTCTTTGATACAGTACATGCACACTGGGGAATCTGTATGGAATGGAAAGACAGCCATATTCTTCCTTCTGTACAATCTGTTAGCACTTTCTGAAATCTTCATAACATTTTACATTTACTTTTCCTCTTTAACCTTACAGCTATAATTTTTCTCCTCCCTTCCCTTTCCTTCTTTCCGGTTTTCCTTCTTCCTTGGTTACGTTTTTTCCCAACATCTCCCTCAATTTTCGGTTTCCTCCTTGCTCTTTCTTTGTTACGTTCTCTGCCTCTTTTTTCCCCTTTTATGTTTTGTGCCTGGGGAGTCCAGCTTACTGAAGATATCGTCGCGTTGCCCAGTGACCTAATCACATGTCTCCAAAATGTTAAAGAATAATGACATTTGATTCATCGGAGTGTGCGGAAAGCAGCCCACACCGTTGCAAATTATTTAGTTTTGTCAAATCCTTTGGCTTTATTATTCTTTTTTGAAAGACAGCCTGATTGATCTTAAAGACTGAGCTATGGATGAACGATCTGGACATAACTTATCACCTCGGCACATAAGTAGATCACACACAACAGAAGCATAGCAACCAAGAAACATTTTTGTAAGAGGCACCTTGGATATTAATTGGGTGAGTGAGTGAATTGGTTTATTTAACGTCGCTTCTTAACAGCCAGGGTCTTATGAGCGACGGACCGGGCACCGGGCAATGAGATGAAGGACCCCAGACTTGAATACACTGGGTTTCGAACTCGGGACCCAGTGGTCTGAAGTCGAGTGTTCTACCGCTCGACCAAGCGCACCGCGTTGCGATATTGATTGGGAAATATTGCTTCTTCCTCTGTCCAAGCCAGCTTACTTAAAAACAAATCATACCCAACCAAGAAAGCCGTCTGCCGATACTATTTTCGTTCGCCGCTTCCTGGCTATGCGTTCACAACAATCTTAAAAATAGAAACCGACTTAAGTTCATTCATCATCTTAGCATCCAATGTCTTCTCAGATCAGTAGTTTTCAAGAAACTAAACACCACACGGGCTGGGGCGCAACATTGTTAAGAATGAGGTGTTCCCATTGTTGGCATTTGGTGCGCAACTCTCGTTAGAAGAATTGAACTCTGCATGGCAAGTAGGTGAAGGTGATTTGGACTAATGGTGTGCCTTATTTCCAGGCTTTTTCACCATTATGATTGTGCTCTTGGAATGTTGCTAAGCCATTGGTTCTTTACTCCTTTCGTTTCGTAAATAATTTGCATCTGAACCTTTTTTTTTTTCAATTGCGTCCTCTGCACTGTTCAGCCATATGGGGTCTTGCTTCTTTGTCACAACCTGAAATATGCTAACAACGAGACAGAGGTAATAAGTTATCATGCTATATAGTCATGCTATATAGTCATGATATATAGATACTATTTTACGGCTAGCAAAGGGGCTTTCTCGGCATTTTGTCAATTGTATCCAGAAGACTCGCCCGCGTATAAACTTGGATAGTGAGCCTTCATATTGAATCGTGGATCCTTTAGCTTGTTTCGTGAAATTAGTTTGCACGGCTAATCAAAATGTAGAAACCGAACTTTCCGTCGGTGCTGGGAATTGTTTCCCCTGGTGATGATGATGATGATGATGATGATGATGATGATGATGATGATGACCAATTGTTGTGGGGTGACGCTAAGAGGAATGAAAACGAGAACTCAAATTACACAAAGTGCTTTCGGGTGCTCGGTATTCTAAATGATTACCAGCAGGAACACATACATTAACAACTGTAAAGAGTCCCGAAACTGAGACCAACTCAACGTTAATCAGACCATTTAGCTCCAGTTAACATTACATAGCATGCTGATGGTGTTGGATTTGATTTCATATTGGTTTGGTTCGAAACCTGTTGGTCATAATTTCAGGCTTACAATTGCTACCATCTGCATGCACCTCTTTTACAGCAATGGGTTCCTAAACAGACACCAAATGCCCGAAAATAAAATTAAAAACATTTTTTTTTTATTCTGGAAAATCAACTCTCTTGAATATTGAATTAAACAAGATGCTTATGGGCTTTGGTGATCTGCTTGATGACAGCAGTAGGGGCATTGCCACGTGCTACAAATGAAAGTATTGCAAATATTCCAGGCCCAATTGGTCCTGTGTTAAGAAATATTTCGAAGAGCCGTAACATTTTTTAATATTCAGCACTTCGCCAAACAAAGTAATGGTCCGACCACGTAAGACGCTATTTTCTCCCCTGATCACAATACGTTCCCTAAAGTTTGGTTGAGATAGGATGCGTGGAGGAGTACTGTGGGTGGAGTAGCATTTCGTAAATTTCAAGATCAGAAATGTTTGCAAAATGCACCGAATGACATCAAACTAAACTCAAATAATTTAGATACGAAAAGTACTTTATCTACAGTGTATACAGTTCCCGACCCCGAGTCCCAAATGTTCATCCTTTTCGCTTTACAATCGTTTTTCAGTTTTTTTTTCCGAGGTATTGCACATTTTAGGATTTCCCATTGACGGCCATGTTAAATTCCAAGTTCCATGATAGAATTTTTAAAACTTGGCCGATTGCCAATAAACGTAACAGCCTGTATTGTCCCATGCCAACTAATGTTCTCTTAAAGGTTTGCTGAGATCGACTGATTGTACGAGAAGCAGGATTTTGAAATTTCAAGACCCATGTGCGCACATAAGAAAAACGTTCAAAGTGCCGTAAATTTTACATTTTTTGGCAGATCGCCCAAAAAGTAATACTATATATAAATAGCCTGTATTCCCCACCTTTATTATAAAGTTTAAGTCGAATAAAAGCTGCGGAAGGAATAGCGATTTGAAACATTTCGGGGAAAAAAAGAAAAAAAAGTATAGTTTGGAGATATGTTGGACAGATATATGTAGAGCTTCCGACAAAAGTTAGCTTGGACCCATGAAGCGGTTTCCGACAAACTTGAGTTAACGGACGACGGACGCCCACTTCACAACCGTAGCTCTGGTGACAGTCAAGCAAAGCTAAAATGAACAAGATTTCCCAGAACAACAAAACGACACACTAGAACACAGATATCACAGAGATAATATAGCAGCACAATCATAGTGGCTACCAGCGTGTATATATGAATTGTAATGTATACAGCGAGGGATGTTTTACGTACAGTAACGTAGACTACTGAGATGAAGGTGTATCCTAAATGTCAAGTGGCGACTGAGAAAGATAATTTAGAGGGGGATTGCGCGTCGGATATTGTCTTCGACTCTTCAGATCTTTAGCACACGATGTGCACTTGTATATATTACATGTACAGTACTTCCCCGGCCAGATTGAGTTTTGCCCTTCCACAGGTACTTCGAGACTAAGGCAGTGCACAGAATCCCGCCGCCTCAGTGATTCTTTCAGCAGACAACATATCAACCACTCTTAGGGACTTTTCTGTTTCCCCGGGCTATATTGAGCGTCTGTACTCCCAAACTGGCACTATGCGCAGCAGTCAACTGCCCGGTCACCCAAATATGTCTCCTTCCAGGGCTGGATCTAGACCCAAAATCTGACAGATGCATTTTCACGGAAATTTGCTATTGAC
>JAAUYG010014999.1_pt1 | contig 10313 bp, 8 predicted proteins | sample 7278091 | NCBI WGS metagenome assembly JAAUYG01 (sample SAMN14350201, study PRJNA611818) | marine sediment metagenome | isolation source: surface marine sediment (0.6m) | place: French Polynesia: Moorea | collected 2018-08
CGGCCAAGGTCTACGCCGTGGACGTCGGCCAGGGCCAGCTCGCCTGGAAGCTGCGTCAGGACCCGCGGGTCGTGGTGCTGGAGCGGACCAACGCCCGCCGCCTCGGCCGCACGCAGGTACCGGAGCCGCCGGCCCTCATCGTCTGCGACGCCAGCTTCATCGGGCTGGAGACTCTGCTGCCCGCGCCCCTGGCGCTGGCGGCGCCGAAGGCCGAGTTGATCGCCCTGATCAAGCCGCAGTTCGAGGTCGGCAAGGGGCGGGTCGGCAAGAAGGGCGTGGTCCGCGACCCGGCGCTCCACGCCGAGGTCTGCGCGCGCATCGAGGCCTGGTTGGCCGGGCTGCCCGGCTGGTCGGTCCTGGGCCTGACCGAAAGCCCGATCCTGGGCCCGGAAGGCAACAAGGAGTTCCTGATCGCCGCCCGGAAAGACGGCGCCTGACTATACCAGCGAGCTTATCAAAGGTTGCATCGCTGCTTTTAGGCCTTCGGCCTTCTCATGCTTCGACAGGCTCAGCATGAGGGTGACTTTTCACCTCGTCCGCGCGCAGCGCCGGGCTACGCCCCCTGTCGAAGGGCGATGTCGGCACGTCCTCGATGATCTCTGTCCGAGTCCCTTCCGCCGCTCCTTGGTATCAGTCGGCGAGGCGGAGCTCCGGCGCGCTGAGCGCCTGGCTGCGGGGATCCTTGCCGAGGTTCTCGGCCGCGTCGAGCAGCGGGTCGATCAGGCGGACGACCCGGGCCATCCACTCCAGGGCCGCGCTGGCCCCGGAACTCTGCAGCTCGTCGCCCAGGGTGTCCTGGATCAGGTCCCCGAAGGAATCGCGGGGCGGCGGAAAGACCTGCAGGTCGACCTCCTCCTCGGCGCCGATGCCGGCGGCCTCCTTGGCCAGGGTGACGGCGCGGTAGAAGCCGCCCAGCTCGTCGACCAGGCCCAGGCGCTGCGCGTCGACGCCGGTCCAGACCTGCCCCTTGGCCGCCGCGCGCGTCTCTTCGGCGGAGAGCCCGCGGCCTTCCGCGACCTTGTCCCGGAAGTCAGCGTAGATCCGGTCCAGGGCGCCCTGCAGGCGCTGCCACTGGGCTTCCGAGAAGTCCTGGTTCTGGCTCCAGATGCCGGCGTTCTCGCCGGCCCGGACCTGGTCCCAGTTGAGGCCGATCTCCTCCCAGAGCCCGGAGAGCACGAACTTGCCGGCGACCACGCCGATCGAGCCCGTGACCGTGCCCGGATGGGCGACGATCTTGTCGGCCGCCATGGAGACGAAATAGCCGCCCGAGGCCGCCAGGTTGCCCATGGAGACGATCACCGGCTTGCCCTTCTCCTTGGCGCGGCGGACCTGACGGTGGACGGTGTCCGAGGCGACGTAGGAGCCGCCGGGGCTGTCGACGCGGAACAGGATGGCTTCGACGTCTTCGTCGTCGACGGCATCGGAAATCGCCTTGGCGACGGTGTCGGAACCGAAGACCACGGAGCCGAAGACCGGATCGTTCTCGGAGGTGGTCAGGGAGATCGGGCCGAGGCCATAGATCACCGCGATCTTCCGCCCCTCCTGCGTCTCGTCACGGGTCGCCGCGGCGTAGGCGCGCAGCCCGAAGAGCTCCATCTCCTCGCTGGTGCGCTCCGTCACCTCGTCGGTCAGCTCGTCCCAATAGGCCAGGCGGTCGAGAAGGCCGGCCTCCTTGCCTTCGTCCGCGGACAAGGGCGCCTTGTCGATCAGGGCGCGGATGGCTTCGGGGGTGAGCTCGCGGTCCTTGGCCACGTCGGCGACGATCTGATCCATCCAGGAATCGATCATCTGCTGCAGATTCTGCCGCTGCGGTGCGGGCAGGCCGGTGTCCGTGAAGGTGTTCATGGCGCCCTTGTACTCCTCGCGCTGGGCGAGGCGGGGCTCGATGCCCAGCTTGTCGAGGGTGCCGCGCAGGAAGGGCGTCTCCAGCATCAGGCCCATGGCGCCCATGTCGCCGGAGGGCTGCAGCCAGACCTCGTCCATGGCGCTGGCCAGATAGTAGCTGATGGTGCCGTTGCCGAACTCGCCGAAGCTCTCGGCGAAGCCGATGGCGAAACGGCCTTCCTTGCGGAAGTCCTGGATCGCGGCGCGCAGCTCCTGGGCGTGCGCCATGCCGGCCTGGAGCGCGCCGAAGCGAACGACCAGGCCCTTGATCCGCTCGTCCGCGCTGGCCTTCCTCAGCGCGGCGACGGTGTCGCGCAGCACGATCCTGTCACCCAGAGAGGAGCGGGCGAAGAGGCTGTCCGGGCGGCTTTCGATGACCTGGCCGGAGAGATCGACGGTCAGCACCGCCTCGGCCGGCACCTCCGCGGTCTTCTCCTTCCAGGGCAGGTCATAGCTCAAGCCCAGAACCAGGGCGATGATCAAGGGCAGCGTGATCAGGAAGCCGATGGTCGCGAAGACGCCGACCAGACACTTCAGAAGGAACAGGATGACGCGCATGTGCTTCTGGAAAGGCCCAGTTGTTGGTGGTGCTCGGTTTCTCGCTAAAGGATGTCGCCGGGGCCGGTGATAGCCCTTCGCGGTCCGGTTGTCGAGGTCGAACTCCGTGACGGCGTCTCAGCCGCCGCACTGCCCCCGGTGGCGCAGCAGGTGGTCGGCCAGGACCACGGCCATCATGGCCTCGCCGACGGGCACGGCGCGGATGCCGACGCAGGGATCGTGCCGGCCCTTGGTCACGATCTCGGTCTCCCGGCCGTGGACGTCGACGGTCTTGCGCGGCGTCAGGATGGACGAGGTCGGCTTGACCGCGAAGCGCAGGACAACGTCCTGGCCGCTGGAGATCCCGCCGAGGACGCCGCCGGCCGCGTTGGACAGGAAGCGGACCCCGTCGTTGCCGCTGCGCATCTCGTCGGCGTTCTCCTCGCCGCTCAAGGCCGCGGCGGCGAAGCCCGCGCCGATCTCGACGCCCTTGACGGCATTGATGCTCATCATCGCCTTGGCGAGGTCGGCGTCGAGCTTGTCGTAGACCGGCTCGCCCAGCCCCGGCGGCACGCCCTCGGCCACGACCTCGATCACCGCGCCCGTCGAGGAGCCGGACTTGCGAACGCCGTCGAGATAGGCCGCCCAGGCCTCGGCGGCCTCGGCATCGGGACACCAGAAGGGATTGCGTTCGATCTCCGCCCAGTCCCAGTTGCTGCGCTCGACGGCATGGGGACCCATCTGCACCAGGGCGCCGCGAATCCGGATGCTCTCTCCCAGGACCTTGCGGGCGACCGCCCCGGCGGCGACCCTGAGCGCGGTCTCCCGGGCGCTGGAGCGGCCGCCGCCGCGGTAGTCGCGGAGGCCGTACTTGGCCCAGTAGGTGTAGTCGGCGTGGCCCGGCCGGAACTTCTCCTTGATCTCGGAGTAGTCCTTGCTGCGCTGGTCCTGGTTCTCGATCACCAGCGACAGGGGCGTGCCCGTGGTGACGCCCTCGAAGACCCCGGACAGGATCTTGACCCGGTCCGGCTCCTTGCGCTGCGTGGTGTACTTCGACTGGCCCGGGCGCCGCCGGTCGAGCCAGGCCTGGATGTCCGGCTCGGCGAGGGGGATCTGCGGCGGCACGCCGTCGACCACGCAGCCGATGGCCGGGCCGTGGCTTTCTCCCCAGGTGGTGAAGCGGAAGGCTTGGCCGAAGGCGTTGCCGGGCATGACGCAGACGGGCGTCTAGTCTTGCGGCCGGAAGCCTTCGAGCAGCTCGGCCAGTTGCGGGGCGGCGTCGACCGCCATCATGCCGACCACGTTGTAGCCGGAATCGACATGATGGACCTCGCCCGTCACCCCGGCGGAGAGATCGCTCAGAAGGTAAAGGCCCGCGCCGCCGACCTGCGCGATGTCGACGTTGCGGCGCAACGGCGAATTGTACTCGTTCCACTTGAGGATGTAGCGGAAGTCGCCAATGCCCGAGGCCGCGAGGGTCTTGATCGGTCCCGCCGAGATGGCGTTGACCCGGATGCCGGAATCGCCCAGGTCCGCGGCCAGGTAGCGCACGCTGGCCTCGAGGGCGGCCTTGGCCACGCCCATGACGTTGTAGTGGGGCATGACCCGCTCGGCCCCGTAGTAGGTCAGGGTCAGCAGGCTGCCGCCGTTCTTCATCAGCGGCACGGCGCGCTGGGCCACCGCGGTGAAGGAGTAGCAGGAGATGTCCAGGCTGCGCACGAAGTTGTCGCGGCTGGTGTTGAGGTACTTGCCCTTCAGCTCGTCCTTGTCGGAATAGGCGATGGCGTGGACCAGGAAGTCGAGGCCGCCCCAGCTTTCCTCGACCGCGTTGAAGGTCTGGTCGATGCTGGCGTCGTCGGCGACGTCGCAGGGCAGGACCAGGGTCGAGCCGAGCGAATCGGCCAGCGGCCGCACCCGCCGCTCCAGCGCCTCGCCCTGGTAGGTGAAGGCGAGCTCGGCGCCCTGGGCCGAGAGCGCGGCGGCGATGCCCCAGGCGATCGAACGATCGTTCGCCACGCCCATGACGAGACCACGCTTGCCGGTCATGAGCGACTGGGAATCCGTCATGAAATCCTCTTGATCGAGATCGGGGCATCCGGCCCCTCGTGCGGTGGAGCGCATCCTACACAAATGGTGGAAAGCGTCAAACACGGCGCCTTGCGGGACTTTCGGGCGTGAGGCCCAGGAAGCGCGCCCCCGAGGCGGGGCCCAGAGGAGGGGCCCAGAGGAGGGGCCCTGGGATCGCGCAGCCAAGTCCTCTATCATGGCGGCGATGACCGATCCTTCGATATGGCGGCAGCGGCGGCGGATTGGGGCCTGGTTGAAGCTGCACTTGAAGCCGGATCGCGTGCGGCGCTTCGCGGTCTACACCTGGCGCCGCTTCCTCGCCGACGATTGCCTGCGCTCGGCCGCCGGCCTCAGCTATGCCACGCTCCTGGCCCTGGTGCCGCTGATGGCGATCGGTCTTGCGATCCTCAGCGGATTTCCGGTCTTCGAGTCGGTCGAGGACCAGCTCCAGGACCTGATCCTGAGCAGCTTCCTGCCCGAGACCAGCGCCGCGGTCAGCAGCCAACTGGCTGAATTCGTGGACAATACACGGCAGATGACCGGGCCCGGCGTGGTCGCCCTGGCGGTCACGGCGCTGCTGCTCCTGGCCAACATCAACGCGGCGCTGAGCGCCATCTGGCGGGTGACCGAGCCGCGCTCGCTGGGCCTGCAGCTCCTGGTCTACTGGGCGATGCTGACCCTGGGCCCGCTGCTCCTGGGCGCCTCGCTGTCGCTCAGCGGCTATGCCTTCGCCATGGTCCAGTGGGCCGGGATCGAGTCCTATCCCAGCGTGATCGTCGCCTTTTCCGGCCTGATCTCGGTGGCCTTGGCGGCCTTGGGCTTCAGCGCGCTCTACCTCGTGGTGCCGACGCGCTCCGTGCGGCTCCACCATGCCCTGGCCGGCGGGCTGCTGGCGGCGGGCGTCCTGGAGGCCCTGAAGTACGGATTCGGGCTCTACCTCAAGTTCTTTCCGACCTACGAGGCGATCTACGGCGCGCTCTCGGCGATCCCGATCTTCCTGGTCTGGATGTACCTCGCCTGGGCGGTGGTGCTGCTGGGGGCGGAGGTCACCGCGGCGCTGCCGGAGTGGCGCGCCGCCCTGACCCGCGGCCGCCGGGAGCTGCAGGCCGGAGAGCGGCTGGCGCTCGCCCTGACGGTCCTCCAGCGCCTGCGCGCCGCCCAGAAGGAGGGACGGCGACTGCGCAGCCGCGATCTGGCGCGGGGGCTGCCGGTGACGCCGGCCGAGCTGGACGACAGCCTCTGGCGGCTCCGCCGCCACGACCTGGTGGCCCGCTCCCTGGCCGGCGGCTGGCTTCTGGCCCGGGACCTGGCGACGGTCACCCTGGGCGGCCTCAGCCAGATGCTCGGCCTGCGGCTGGATCTCGACGAGAGCTGGCCCCGCGCCGCGACCGAGGCCCTGCAAGGCCTGTCCGAGGGGCTCCGGCCGCAGGTGGACACGCCGTTGGAAGCGCTTCTCGATGACGGGGAGGCCGCGCCAGGCTCGGGCCGACTGGAGGCGGTGTAGAGAACACGACACGCGGTCGCAGCGATCTCGGATCCGAAACCTGCTCTCGGGGCGGTGGTCCGATCTGCCAGAGCTATTTCCCCCTCACCCTCCCACCGCCTGGCGGCGGCGGGCCCCTCCCTCTCCCCAGGGGAGAGGGATGTGAAGGCTTGGCGCGGCGTCAGCCGCGCCTTAGCCGGAGCTGGGTGAGGGGCAAGGCCGTCCGAGCGAAAAACGATCTAGATCAGAGGGTTGGGGCAGGGTTCAGACTCGAAATCGCTTCGACCCGGTGTCATCTTGCACCGGGCTCGCTGCGTCTCAGTCCTGGTCCATCTTCTTGCGCGGGTCGAAGGCGTTGAAGCCGGCCCAGCGCTTGACGAAATCCCTGAGCTGGTCGTCCTGCCGCTCGGGCAGCACGATCTTCAGGGAGAGGTACTGGTCGCCGGCCTTGCCGTCGGCCTTGATGCCCTTGCCCTTCAGGCGCAGGACGCTGCCGGTGTTGGAGCCCTCGGGGATCTTCATGGTCACCTTGCCGCTCAGGGTCGGCACGGTGACGTTGGCGCCCAGGACCGCCTCCTGCAGGCTGACCGGCAGGTCGAGGCGGATGTCCAGGCCGTCGCGCCGGAAGTAGGCGTGGGGCGCGACGGTGACCTCGATCAGGGCGTCGCCCGCCTCGCCGCCGGCCTTGCCGGCCTGGCCCTGGCCCTTCAGGCGCAGGGTCTGGCCGCTCTCCGTCCCGGCGGGAATCTTGATCTCGAGGGTCCTGTTCTCGCCGCCCAGGCGGACCCGCTTCTTGGCGCCGAGCGCGGCTTCCTCGAAGCTGACCTGAACCGAGAAGTGGTTGTCGGCCCCGCGCTCGCTCGCCCGGCGCCGGCCGCCGCGCATCCGGCCGCCGCCGAAGAACTCGCTGAAGATGTCGTCGACCGAGATCTCCTCGCCGAAGTCGAAGGGCGCGCCCCTCTGGCGGCCGCCGCCGCTGCTGTAGGTCCGGTAGAACCCGCCGGTCGCGCGCTCCTGGCCGCCGGCGTCGATCTCGCCCCGGTCGTAGCGCTCCCGGGTCGTCGGGTCGGAGAGCAGCGCGTAGGCCTGGCTGACCTCCTTGAAGCGCTGCTCGATCGCCTGGTCCCCGGGGTTGACGTCCGGGTGCAGCTTCTTGGCCAGCTTGCGGTAGGCGCTCTTGATCTCTTCGGCACTGGCCTTCCGATCGACGCCGAGTACTTGGTAGGGGTCCTTCATTCCGCTTTCTTGGTCCCGAAAAGGAGCAGGGGCGCCGCTTCGGGGGCGCCCCTGCTCCGCGGCAGAAAACCTTAGGCCGGACTACTGCACGATCTCCCAGGAGCCGTCCGGCTTACGGCAGGCGATCCCATAGGCTTCCTCAGTGTTACCGCCTATGGTTACCGTCTGCTGAAATTCCCGGCAATACTCTCCGCTCGAGGCCGTCCCGTCCCGGGTCGGGGTCACGGCGCCGGAGTTGCCGCTGTCCGGGTTGTTCCAGGTGATGGTCTCGCCGATCGGTGCGGCGGTGGCGGTCTGGACCGCCCGGTCGTTCTTGAGCCGGTCGACCTCGTCCATGCTGCGGCCGATCTCGCTGCCGATCAGGCCGCCGAGGAAGACGCCGGCGCCGGTGGCGATCAGCCGGCCGGTGCCGGAGCCGATCTGGGAGCCGATCAGGCCGCCGACGGCGGCGCCGCCCACGGTTCCGACGGTCTGCTTGGTGCCCGCGCCGGCGCAGGCGGCGGACGTCAGGCCGATGGCAAAAACTGCGACAAGGGTCTTGAGCTTCATTTTCTCTCCCCCGGCTCCTTGCTGAAAACGACTGAAAGAGATTTGTATTCCAGTTGATGCTACGCGGCTCGGATGGGATCCATCCCCGCCGCGAAACCTTGCGCCGCCAAGAGAAAACCGGGCTCTTTGCCCTTCCCGCAAATCTATATGGTGCCTAGGGCCGGCCCCGGCTACCCTGGCGCCGGAGGAAGACGAGACATGAGCGCTGTGCCCGAAAACGCGGATCCCTTCGCGACCTTCGCCGCCTGGCTGGAGGAGGCGCGGGGCAGCGAGCCCAACGATCCCAACGCCATGGCCTTGGCGACCGTGGGCCCCGACGGCATGCCCTCGCTGCGGATGGTTCTGCTGAAGGGCTTCGACGAGCGGGGCTTCGTCTTCTACACCAACCTCGGCAGCCGCAAGGGCCGGCAGCTCGAGACCGCGGCGAAGGCCGCGCTCTGCCTGCACTGGAAGTCCCTGCGCCGGCAGGTGCGGGTCGAGGGCGAGGTGGAGCCGGTCAGCGATGCGGAGGCCGATAGCTACTTCGCCTCGCGGCCGCGGGACAGCCAGATCGGCGCCTGGGCGAGCCGCCAGTCCGAGCCCCTGGAGGGGCGCTTCGTGCTGGAGCGGCGCATCGCCAAGTACGCCGCCAAGTTCGGCGTCGGCAAGGTGCCGCGGCCGCCGTTCTGGAGCGGCTTCCGGGTGTTGCCCCGGCGCATCGAGTTCTGGCGCGACGGCGCGTTTCGCCTGCACGACCGCCTCGTGTACCATCGCGGTTCCGAGGGCTGGACCACGGAGCGCCTTTTCCCGTGAGCGGCGGCGCCGAGGGGTCCCGGGACGCTGGCCATGGCCTCTGAGACGCAGGCCCCCGAGACGAGAGCGAGCGCGACGAGAGCGAGCGCGACGAGAGCGAGCGCGAAGAGGGCGAGCGAGACGAGCATGAACGAGACCGCGCGCCTGATGCGGCTGGCGACCTACGCCTCGGTCGCGACCGCGTCCTGCCTGATCGTGATCAAGCTGGGCGCCTGGGTCCTGACCGATTCGATCAGCCTGCTGTCGACCCTGATCGACTCGATCCTCGACGCGGTGGCCTCGCTGGTCTCGCTCCTGGCGGTGCGCCACGCCCTCACCCCCGCCGACCGGGAGCACCGCTTCGGCCACGGCAAGGCCGAGCCGCTGGCGGCGCTCGGGCAGGCCGCCTTCATCACCGGCTCGGCGGTCTTCCTGCTGATCGAGGCGCTGCATCTACTCTTCGATCCGCGGCCGATCCAGAACCCGGGGATCGGGATCGGGGTCATGCTGGTCTCGATCGCGGCCACGGCGGTGCTGGTGCTGTTCCAGCGCTACGTGATCCGGCGCACCAAGTCGGTGGTGGTGCAGGCCGATTCGCTCCACTACCTCGGCGATCTCCTGGTCAACGCGGCGGTCATCGTGGCCCTGCTCGGGGCCAGCCAGCTCGGCTGGACGATCCTCGACCCGCTCTTCGCGATCGGCATCGCCGCCTACATCCTGAAGACCGCCTGGTCGATCGCCAGCGAATCCCTGCACATGCTGATGGACCGCGAGCTGGCCGACGACGACCGCGCCCGCATCGGCCGGATCGTCCGCGCGCATCCCGAGGTCCTGGACATGCACGACCTGCGGACCCGCATGGCCGGGCCGCAGGTCTTCATCCAGCTCCACCTCGAGCTGAACGGCGACCTCAGCCTCTGGGACGCCCACACGATCTCGGACCAGGTCGAGGCCGAGCTGAAGGCCGCCTTTCCGGGCGCGGAAGTGATCATCCACGAGGACCCGCATGGTATCGTCGAGCCCCGGGCGCGCTTCGGCAGCGGCGCCTAGCGTGGCGAGATTCTCTGGAACCCAGACAGGGACGGACAAGATCCATGACCGATGACCGCCAGACGGTGATCCTGACCGGTGCCAGCCGCGGCATCGGCCATGCCACGGTCAAGCGCTTCAGCGAGGAAGGCTGGCGCATCATCACCTGCTCGCGCGAGGCCGTGCCCGAGGACTGCCGGCGCGACCCCAACTGGTCGGACCACATCACCGCCGATCTCGCCGAGCGCGAGGAGCTCGACGCCTTCGTCGCGCAGGCCGGCGCGCTGCTCGGCGACGGGCCGCTGAACGCCCTGGTCAACAACGCAGCGGTGTCCCCCAAGACCCCCTTCAAGGAGCGCCTGGGCTGCCTGAACGGCGACCTGGAGGGCTGGCGCCAGGTCTTCGAGCTCAACTTCTTCGCGCCCTTGGCCCTGTCGCGGGGCTTCGCGATACCGCTGCGCCGCGGCAAGGGCGCGATCGTCAACATCACCTCGATCGCCGGCCACGCCCGCCATCCCTTCGCCGGCTCGGCCTATTCCACCTCCAAGGCGGCGCTTTCGGCCCTGACCCGCGAGATGGCGGTGGAGTTCGCCGAGATCGGCGTCCGGGTCAACGCCGTCGCGCCGGGCGAGATCGAGACCGCGATGATCGGCGAGGAGTACGAGGCCCTGATCCCGCGGATCCCGATGCAGCGCATGGGCACGCCGGACGAGGTCGCGGCCGCCGTCTATCGGCTCTGCACCGAGGACTTCGGCTA
>JAAUYG010041342.1_pt1 | contig 10313 bp, 7 predicted proteins | sample 7278091 | NCBI WGS metagenome assembly JAAUYG01 (sample SAMN14350201, study PRJNA611818) | marine sediment metagenome | isolation source: surface marine sediment (0.6m) | place: French Polynesia: Moorea | collected 2018-08
CATTATATGTACAATCTTCAGTAGCAGTACACTTCGTGACCAAATACAATGGACATTCTAATTGTTACAAATATAACTTTGTTTGACATTTTAACTGTTACAAAAAAAAAAAAGAAAAAAGATACACATTGCACAATAAAAAAGTTAAAATTAGATTGGAAAACAGAGCATGAAAATTATAAGAAAACGAACTACCAAGGGTAGAGATATATGCGCATAGTTAATAGATGATTCCTGCAGTTTGTAGGTCTTCTATTAAGAGGTAAATATTATATTTGAATTGTATTTCAAATGTATGCTAAGAGCTAGCATGTCGTGTGCAATTGGGATACAAAATACAAAAGGTATACCTTTCAGCAGAATTAAGAGGTAAACCTGGATTGAGTCAAATGTACTGTGATAAAATCTAATATGTGGTACAATAGAGATAGAGATACAAAAAGGGATAGCTTTCAGTAGAGGAAATAACAATATCTGGATTTACCTCAAACGTACCCTGAGACTGTGCTATACAACAGAAATACTAATTTAGGAGAGGAAAGGAGTATACCTGGGTTATGCCTTAAATGTACGACTGGATTCTACCTTAAATGTACGACATTGTACCTTAAATGTGCGACAACACCTAGCATGTGGTACAACAGAGTGTAAAATGTATATCTTGCAACAATTGAAAGATGTACACCTAGATTGTACCTCGAACGTATGCAGAGACCCATAGCATGTATCACAACGAAGAAACAAAAAAGTATGCCTTTAAATGAGGAAAAGAAAGTATTATATGCAATTATCTAGATTGTTCCTCAAATATACCTGATGAGACCTAGCATATGGTAAAATACAGGTACAACAAATAGAGGAACAACAAACCTTTCACTAGAGAAAAAGTATACCTGTATTGTACCTCAAATATACCCCAATGTGATTAGCACGTGAACTATAGAGGCGCATACGTTTCAGTAGAGGAACGAGGTATATCTGGATTTGTACCTCAAATATACCCCAAGAATACCGAGTTTCTGGTTTAATAGAGATACAAAAAGTTATACCTTTCTACATGAGACAGGAGGTATACCCACAATTGGATCTTAAACTTACCTTTAAAAAGTATACCTAAAATACTTCAATGTGACAAGAGTGGGACACTACGGGTGTACAATGTACTGCATTCATGGTTCATGTACAGAACGAAACATAATAGGGAGCATAACTATTAACAGAACAACTGGAGTCTGAACACGTCATGGCGTTCCATCAATACAACTATTGTGCACTTCATCAGGACTTTTACAGCTGCTGCCAAGACACAATCTGATACCTTTGCTTACTGGAAACACCTTTAACAAGGAGTGAGAACTTAGCTAAGCCTACTGAGATTAGAGTAGGCTAGTTTATTTGGGATACATATTATCGCTATGTGCGAGGCCATTCATTGTGTTGAGCTGCTGACAGAGGCAGTTGTAAGCAGTACCTGCCTGGATACTGCTATTTCAGTCATACGATCAGCCTGAAGGAGAAACAGCCGAAGATGTACTGATACCTGTAAGATGGTGACTTGGCTGTCAGAGTGGCTTTCAGATCATTCAACCAAGTTTCAGTGATCAAACTCTTGAACAAATAGCCTGTGTAGGCAAAAGTCAAGATGGTGTCATCGGATTCATCTTACGAAACTGAGCATTCACACTTTGGGTTGTGACTAAAGTAAAAAAAAAAAAACAAAACACAGAGGCCTTCAATGAGTGATGCGTTAGGAGGCACAGCCAAATACCAAGAATTGTGCTGAAAAGGCAAAACCGGATGAATGAACAAAAATCCATCAATATGTGTTGGAACATACAGATATGTCTCAGAACCCATTCGACCTTCACAATGTACACGATGAACTTGTCAATAGTAACACATGACAGGTTGCATCGTGAGAAGTCAATAAGAAACCCCGGAATTTTTTTTGAGTTGTGCATTATGTGTACAAACAGAACATTTCTCCACTAGAAGGAAATGACCTTTGGATGAAAGTACAATCAGCTTATAGAAAAAAGACACAAGATCAAAAACACATTTGTTCTCGATTTTGAAGTATTTGGAGACAAAGAAGACAAAGCTATTATGGAGTTTGACGTCGTCTTCCAAATACTGATAGCTGTATCAAAGCAGAGAGATGTCAGTGTAGAAGAATTTTCTGACACATGAAATGTCTCTTTTACCTTTCTCAACAATGATGAAATAATGCAGAAGACGGCCAAGGCTTATTTAGCCAAAATGCTAGAATCCAAGTACGATGAAATCCAGGGTTCTGGGTGAGCATTATTAAAATATCACTCCATACTAGAAAAATGTACAAAAGAAAAATTCCAGTTAGGTGACAGTGTAATGGTGTTCTTGAAAACAAAACAAAAAGTATATTTCCACTGAAGTCACAGAGTCTTATCTGCTCAGATTACTGTCTAAAATCAAATGTTTTGATACCTTTAGGAGCTAGGCCATGATTCCTCGCGCCGTGCTTCTTAGAACTGGGTATTATATGGAACGTAACAGTGGGTACTGCAAACAACACATCGCTAGCATGAGGCAATAACGCAATTCACCCTTCTCTAGCCTGGGGTAATAACACAAACTTCTCCAGCATGGAATTATAACAGAATTCCAACTTCGTTAGCATGGGGTAATAACTCCATTCAAACTTCAGTTAGCAGGATTTTTTTATTATAGAGAGGATTACCACTGGACAAACAACTTTCAGTAACAAACTCTGAAACTCTTGTAAATAGTTGCAATAAAACAGGGTTGTCCTGTTGCCTTTAAGAACATACATTGTGCCTGTATGACTGAAATGTCTAGGTACATCCATTGCACACGTTTGCCTGCAGGGATGAACATCAGCGTTTAAATGGAGGAAACTCTACCAAACTTTATGTACCCACAACAAAAACAAAGTTTTGTAAAAGCAACCCACTGAAAAAATAATTGATATGAATCCAATATACTCCCAGCAAATATATGGCCTATTTCATGGGGTTAGTTCAAAAGAAGAATATATGTTTCTTGATTACCGGTGTAAAACGCGCAACATGCTCCAACAATGATTTTCATATAAGCAAACCGCATATGTTGATAATAGATTCCTCACTGAATGTTTGAGGTACCAATATTAGGTCTAGTGCACAGTATATAAAACTATTTGTCTTTCAGCTCTACACTTGGGATTAATATTTAGAACAAACTTCATCAACACCAAGAAAAAAGAACGGGGAAAGGGAGAGCGAACTTGATCACTTCCACTGTGGCATAACTGCCTCCTGGCTGGGGGTACGCCTAAAGCACACTCGTCTGGGGAAATGATCCAAAGCAATGGCCGATTCAGGAGGAGCCTCATTACGAAGACATTTTCCCTTGAAGATATCTTTCAGAGAGTTCCTGAAATTGACTGAGAGGGCAATGTAAAACAAGAAGTTTACACTGTGGTGAACTAGTAGCAGCAACCTGCAGATAATGTAAATCACCTGCCACTTTCTGGCGTCTTGAATCACGCCAGAGTGGAAGGCTTGAACACATGTAACAACCCAATCGAGAGCATGGCAGACCACAAAGGAGAAAGAAACCAGCACAATAGTCCATACCGTAAGCTTTTTTGACTTTTTGGCTTTTGCATTGTACATGGCCATGAATTGGGTGGTTGGCCTGGCCAGTCTGAACACTAAAGCACTGTTTACCACAAGCAGATAACAAAATGGCCCGGTAAAACTTACGATACGGCTAATGGTATAATGGGCAGTGACAAAGGTGAATAAGTCAGGTTGGATGTCACAATTCTTCTGAACGGTGAAGAGCAGTGGGAGACAAAACCCAAACCAGAGGAATGTGATCGCGACTAGAACAATAATGGCTGTTCGTCTGGTTGTCAGGATTTTGGCTTTTAATCGGAACTGAACTGCCAGGAAACAATTGGTCGCCACACACACTATAGACAGAGAGCTTACAAAGGTAAAAAAAAAATAAGAAAACAACTTGAAGTTGCAAAGGCGCAAAGGTGGAAATTGGATGCTCCAAACGGGCAAGGCCCAGTTTTCCGACATGGAGAGAATGAGACAGACAATATCGGCAACCGATAACATCGTCAAGTGCAGGCCTTGGGATGTGTTTCGTATGGAGTTATTGAGCATCGTAGCAATAGAAAGTGCATTGAATATGATGCCTAGTCCTGCAACTGCCGGGAACACGTACATAACGACGCTTTTCAGGTAGGGTGGCACTTTGGAAAGGGTGATTTTTTCCAGGATAATGTTGGCAATCTCCAGTCTTTTCACTTGGTCTCTCGTTGCAGGAAGACTGCTCGAGGTTGTGTGACGTGTTGTATTGACGTTTCGACGCTGTCTGACAATAAAGCTTCGATTGGGTCCTGAAAAGAAAGTTTGATGCACTGGCTGTATGCTACATAGTACAAGGCAAGGTACTAGTGATGGAAAACATTGTAGTGACTAAAGTTTCAACGTGCAGATATGAAACACCCACCCAGAATATACAAAAAAAAATCTGCTGGATATAAAAAGTACAATAAACATTCATAATTTTCTGCTATATTCTAGAACTCCAAATTACGAAATCAGGCTATGAATTGGTACGTTTGCAGGTGATTTTATTTCTTTCTTTTTTGCGGGGTTTGAGCAGGAACATCGGTGCGGAATGTACTGTACTAGATGTGAGGATGTTGGCCTCATGGTCGTCTTGTAAAAGAATTTTAGATTTTTTTATGAGATACTGTCACGCACTGTAACTTCAGATATTGTGGTTTGGTACCTCTGAAACATATCCCTGGTCACGATTTTTTTAATTATAGTATTGGCATTTTTTTGATATTTTCGTCAATATGGAACTACACAGAGGTGAAACTTCTTTTCTTCATTTTCATTTTCTTCTTTCTTTCTTCTTCTTCTTCTTCTTCTTCTTCTTCTTCTTCTTCTTCTTCTTCTTCTTTAGCAAATAAATATATACCCCCCAATTCTTGTTTCTGTCTTTCTTCCTTTCTTTCATTATTTTTCACTTATTCTCTCTTTTTTATTCCTTTCTTCGCAAATACATATAAACACCCAAGTCACAAAAAAGTCCAGTCCGGAAAACAACACAGCTAATATGCCTTCACCTTGTGTATCGCCACCATGTAGCTATAGTTCCCTGAGATACAGGAGAATCCAGTACTCGTCAGCTAGCTGAAGCCGCGCGCATGGCGGTGGTGCAGCTCCAGAAAGAGTCCAATCGGCCAGGTGGTGGAGATGCCAGCGGCACGCGCTCACCTCTCGTTTGAGACCGCTGACGGCAATTTGTTTATCATTGTTGACATCGCGCAGTTCATTAGCGTCGCATCCCGAAATGCAGCATGTCACCCAAGCTGAGATTCCCGAGGCTTAATTAACAGCGACGCACGCGGTCTACCGTAGGCGGTTCCTTCTTTTTCTCTTTCTGGGGATCTTCCCTTCTGGATCGCCTCAAGTGCCTCGTCTGTTGCTGTTCTCTTCTTGTTGCCTTGCAAACGACAGGTAAAAACATGCGGACCCACCGATTGTTTTGGAAACAGAACACCGAGATATTTTACTATTTTCTGTTTGAAGTCTATTTGATTTGCCTCGGTGGGTTGTATACGAGGGATGCGAAATAAAGATTCATTACCCTTGGCTTCGTTCGTGATTTACGCCAGCTAAAGCTTTCTGGGAGCTAGCTTCTCTGATGTTTTTCATGGAACCTTTCGAGGGAGCAACCGGCTGTGGCCCGTCACACGGAAAATAAATAAGCCACTCCGAGGAGTATTTAGTCGCATTGCTATAATTTATATACCCCAATGTAAACAGTCGGAAATAAAGAATCCACGAAATGGAATGGGTGAGCGATAAAGAGGGCGTTTGGTGGAAAGCTTGCGGCCAAAATGCTCGTACCCCAAGGGACGTTTCCAGTTGGGTTGGGCTGTCATTCTCGGTTTTGTCTGACGTCCATATCAGTTGTCCGGATCATTTGTTCGGGATCATGTGCGCGGTACGCAGGACGCGTGCCTGAGTCAAACCACCCACCCAGAGCCCAGGCAGGAACCGGTAGGGCAAACCCCAAACCACCGCCCACAAACACGTAGCACCGAGTCAACTGGACACCGTTTCCAGGGCCACGCTTGTATATAAATGTCGCTGGCTGATATATTCTGGAGATGAAAGTACCATATGGATAAACTACAGCATATACATGGCGACATCTGGTGTCCAGGGGCCAATATTTTTTAATAAGCCAGTTAGCCGGTTATGTTAAATCGCGTGTCTTGACAAACACAAAAAGAAAGAAAGGCCGTGTATCTCAGTTGATCGTGGATAAACAAAAAAAAGTTGGGGGGGGGGGAACAGGTTGCAATCCATCTCGTTCTATGTGCGAAACTGCGTTTAAAAACCTCGGTAAATGTTATGAGAAATTCGGTAAATGATATGTTGAAGATGAAATGTTAAAAATTATAACCAGCACCTGTGTAAACAGTAGGAATGGGCATTACTTGTGCCTAAAGGGGTTTGGTTTACTGGTATAGACAATTTCGAATTTCTGGACTTTTTGCGCTTTGCTCTGAGTTACGTGTATATGGGCTTACTCCCCTAGGGGCAGGAAAAAATCAGAGAAGTACCGCCCATTCTGCTAAGTTAACGTGGGAGCCATCAGTACTGATCTGAATCCTGGGTTATTGATTATATGGTTCTCCTTGTTACGTAAGAGTTATTATCAAGAAAAATCAAGGCTACACTTTTTTAGAATAGTTAGAATTTTCAAATTCAATAGTAGTAGTAGTAGTAGTAGTAGTAGTAGTAGTAGTAGTAGTAGTAGGTAGTAGTAGTAGTAGTAGTAGTAGTAGTAGTAGTAGTAGTAGCAGTAGTAGTAGTAGTAATAGTAGTAGTAGTAGTAATAGTAGTGGTAAGCAAATTTTATTTAAAGTCTGATCAATATAAAGCATAAGCCAAAAGGCCATTTATCGACACGAATGCGAGATGTATATGTGAGACGAGACTCGATGATCAGTTTAGAATACCCGGTACACATTAATTTAAGACATTACAAAATACAGAACAATACATTAATTTACCAGTTAAATTGCACCTCACTTAAAATACATTCCATTAAATTTATAGGCGGTAGTATAGTAGTAGTACTAGTAGTAGTAGTAGTAGTAGTAGTAGTAGTAGTAGTAGTAGTAGTAGTCAATTTCTGTAATCGCGCAAGTGTAGACGAATGATCAAGTAGGAAATATGTGATTATATATAGCGCCAGAAATTATTCGATTGACTTGAAAATACAGTGGAACCTGGGAATTAGGGACACCCAAGGGACTGTCAAAAACTGTCCTGAATTCCGAGGTGGTCTTATTTCTAAGGTCCATTTCCACATGATCAACACAGCTGGGGACTGAAGTAGCTGTCCTTAATTCCCAGGGTGTCCCTATTTCCCAGGTGGTCTTAATGATAGGTTTTACTGTAGTATTTCTGCGATATTGTGCTTTCAGGCCGATTACCTTCCCCATTTGCAGCAGAATACAGCTCGGGAAAATTTGCACTGGATGGCTACTTTGCAAGCCTGGGTGCGGAATTCAAAACTCGAAAGCTGAACTTATCCGTAACCGTTGCATTCCTCGGGGTTATTGGTAAGATTACAGATTTGGTCGACTGTCAAACCTACACACGGCATGATAGACACAGTTATAGATGCATTCTTGAGATAGGATTTACGTACTGCTACATGTGAAGAAAGGAATGAAAGAGTGGTAACATTATATGACCTAGTTTATGTGTAAAGCATAAAGGTCAATTAATTAGCAAATAAATGAATAAGTCAGTCAGTTTGCCCCGGAGTCTCACGGATAAGTCAAACTTTCCTTTCCCCAAAAGCTCCCCTCCCTCCCAATTCTTTTTCTTTCTTTGTTTCTTTTTTCTTTCCGTCTTTCTTTTTGCTTCCATTCTTTCTATCTTTTATTCTTTCTTTCTCTTTGCTTTCTTTTCCCGCTTATTCTAATGATAGTCTTCTATTAGCTCTGCTTGACTTTGTCAGCAGAGCTACTGTCGTCAGTGTCGTGACGCAGGCGTCCGTTGACAGTCCTTCGTCCCTCCGTCCGTCCGTCCGTCCATAAACTCAGGTTTCTCAGAAACCGCGTCATGGATCCAGGCCAAATTTCTCCACCATATCTCCAGACATTTTTTTTATTTTTGTCAAAATTTTCAATTTTCAAATGTTTTTTTACGATTATTTTTCGTTTTCGTTAAAATGGGAACCTATAGGATAAAAAATGTCAAAACGCTACTCCTCCTCCAGGTTTCATCCGATCTGAGCCAAACTTTTATGATAATTAAAGTAAGTCACGAGAGAATAAAAAGGTATGGTATATATTAGCGATTTGCCAAAATTTAAAAAAATTATGGCACTTTGAAATTTTAAACATGAGAGTCAATGAAAAAATCCTGTTTAATGTGCAATATCTTGAAAACGGCTAATCGTAGAGCAAAACAGAGGAACATTTGGGACTCGGGGTACTATAGTGCACATACATCTAGGTAGGGTACTTTTGATGCCTAATGCCTTGAGTTTGATTTGTTGTCATTCGGTGCACTTTGCACAATGTCCCACTACGATTTTCGAGACACTACCCTTCAACAGTTTTCATTAGACTTCAACCAAACTTCATACAAAATATCATAATCACGGTCTAATATAGGCTATTACTTATTTAGGCAATCTGCCAAAAATTAAAAATTCGTTGGCACTTTGAAATTTTTCTCAGCACAGGACCATATGGGGCTGGAAATTTCAAAACGCTACTCCTTCTACAGTTTTCATCTTATGTCAGCCAAACTTTATTGAGGAGATGTGCTATCATGGTGGAATACAGGCTATCACTTTTCTTGGCAATCGACTAAGTTTTACAAATTTTGTGGCACTTTGAAATTTTGACATAGGAGTCAATGGGCAAGCCTAAAATGTGCAATATCTCGAAAACGGTTATTCGTAGAACGAAACGGACGGGACTCGGGGTCATACAGTACACATGTTTCAGGTACTTGTGATACCCGATTCCTTGAGCTTGGTTTAGGGTTATTCGGTGCACTTTGCAAAATTTCCAAACTATGTTCCTCTCCCAATTTTCATCCGATTCATCCAAACGTTATGCAACGTATCATAATCATACAGGTTGTCACTTTTTTGGCGATCTGCCAAAAACTGAAAAAAAATATGGCATTTTGAATTTTTTCTTAACAAAGAACTATATGGAGCTGGAATTTTCACAGTGCTATTTCTCCCACAATTTCCATTGGAGTCTATCCAAACTTTATGACAACATTGGTTACCATAGTAAATCTAAATGCCTGTTAGAATACTGCAATGAGAAGTTGGCATCTAGTATCTAAGGTAACATTCTAAAAACTTTTCAAAACATTCTTGTGTACTGGGTCTTCAGTTCAAGCAGGTCGTCAAGGCTCCTGTGCCTCTTGTTTTTCTTTTTGTAGGGACAGATCATGGCATTTCAGCAATACATGATATCATGCAACGATTGGGCTTGGAAAATAGCTTTGTGATGAGACTTTTAAATCCTGGCAGACCAGAAGACGCTGCAACAGCCGTTATTTTGGCCACAACGAGAAGAATCCCAGAGATGTATCATCCACCGTCTCAGTTTCCGTCTTCAATGGTGTTAATTCGACATGTTTGTCCTTGGATACTCGATCCCTAGCATAACTTCAAGAGTTTATCGGTATATGCTATTATAAATTGTTTTTGTTTAATCGAAGTCATTGTAAGAATAAAAGTTTCGAGTTTTAAGTTACTTATAAAAGTGATCTTACTTAGCGAAGTCACGGGTTTGCATATGGCCGGACTGGTAAATGTGCATTTCCCTAAGGCTTTAGTCACACCAGGCTTATGTCCAAGTTACAACCAATGTACGATTCAAAATTGTGAGAATCGTACATCAATCACAGAAACGGCGCGCGACTGGTCGCAGAGGTCGTAGACGATCGTACTAGCAAAATCGGTCGCAACAAGGTTTTTGAACATGTTCGGCGTCAGTCACACCAGGCTTACGACCAGGTTAAGCTCCTGTCACAATTGGCTCCCGACCGCTTTAAAACACTTTGCGATCGCCAATTTAGGAATTCGTACGTCCTGTCCCTTCCGTTGCACGATGCATCGCATTTGTTTTGTGCGACAAAATGGCCGCACCAGGTCGCCTCTGAATTCAGAGGCAACAGTTGGCGATTCAAATCGTTGCACTGGGGCTCACGAACAGTCGCACAACGTTGCACAACGTTAAC
>JAAUYG010159378.1_pt1 | contig 10312 bp, 9 predicted proteins | sample 7278091 | NCBI WGS metagenome assembly JAAUYG01 (sample SAMN14350201, study PRJNA611818) | marine sediment metagenome | isolation source: surface marine sediment (0.6m) | place: French Polynesia: Moorea | collected 2018-08
TGCACCTGCACCTGCATTGTTCTTGTGCAGTGTGCATATGTCTATTTCTCAGCAGAGGACTTCTCCAGGTGTCGAACAGATCAATGTTTCTTCAAAATTTGAATTTTTCATGAAAGCACAATGACCAAAATTCACTAACTAGATATCAGGCCACAAATGCCAAGAAGGCCAAGGCCTACTTCGCAGCCGCCATCGCCGTGCACCACGGGGGGTGACATCCAGGGGTGCAGAGACAAAGTCGGACGGGGTGGCAAGTCAGAGGGGAGTGACAAGTCAGAGGGGAAGGGGGGACATCATGAGGGAGGGGGCGACAAGTCAGAGTTGGTTTTCTTCTGTGGGGAGTGACATCCAATGGGCGGGGGCGGTGACAGGTCAGAAGGGGTGACATCTGTGTGGGGTAACATGTTAGGGGTTGGCAAGTGAGGGGGGTGACATTTCCCCACGGAGTCCACTTGTGTGATTTGACCGGTCATGAAGGAAGCTGCGGGTTACAAGCAAGGGGTAGAGCAACCGAAGGTCTCGTCAAGCCTGAACCACGGTCTTAGGTCTGCTCCAATGCTACTTCCCGCCTTTTTCAAACTGAGGGAAGTAACCAGCAAGGAAATTGTGTTTTCAGTGAGTTGATGTTGGTCTTCGGGAAATGGAATTCTTTTGGACAAGTGGTTAGAGAGCAATCCCATTTAGGAGTGTAACAATCTCGTTAGATCTGCAGCCTGATAACTAAACACTTGAGAAGATAGTGTTGAACATCCTCCAACGGGGAATACAATTTTTGTTGAAGGGTTTAAATGGCTGAAGATGGATGACTACAGGGCATGCCCACCTGTGTGTTATCTGAGATCGAATCTTACTGCTCATCAACTCGTGTATTTTGAGCAACGAGCTTACATACCTCATACAGTGTATCAGATGGTGAATCTTCACAAACACTGCCACCATGCATTACAGTGAAGATTAATCTTGTTAAGGATCTTTGGTCGAACCATGATTTCTGGTGTTTCCTTTTGTGAGCATTGCCAACAAATGCCGAACCGAACAGCGGTTCTAGAAAACCGGATGGGAATTTCAACCTTGCATGGAAGCAAGTGGTGCTGATGGTCATTTTGCTGGTACCAGAATCTGGATTGTCTGAGTCGATGAAGAATTCTTGTGCTTATCCTCTTTGGTTTTGTTTAGCTTTGACTGAAATTCTATGAAAATGGGTACAAGTGCCAAACATCGTGAGCAAACTTTTCTGCAGGGTCGTTTAATCCTTAACTTGACTTTAACACTTGAACTCGGGTATCATCACCATCTATGATACAAATGTGATCTGGTTACAAACACACCATACATCTGATGGAGAAGAATTGAACAATATCCTATGATGACAGCGCTGCCTCACACACGTCTTATCACATCTACATCAAAACCAAGATGGATCACCACTTCTGCAAATTACCTTTTCTTTTGAAAAATTGACTCTTGTGTGAACCCATTGTATCGTGTTAATGATGTCGAGGAAGGTTTGAATTTCAAACCGATTCATGCCATGTTTGATTATTGCTGAGGTGTAGTTTTAATCTGGGTATGTGTAATACTATTGACATGCCTCGGGGGTGTGGCATTTTGTCACCTGCACAAATCTACCTCAGGAGATTAACTGCGGTAAACACGAAATGCGCCTTTCCACACCACACAATTTTGTCAGAGTGGACATTGTTCTTCCTTTCCCCTTCAATTTTTAATGCTTATTCATTCATACTGCAACAAAATCATCTCGTTCTGTTTGTTCTGAACCGTTACTTATTTTTGAAACCAAGATTATTAGCTGTTTTAAGGATCACTACTTGCTGCTGTGTGTCTCGCATGTCTCACAGCAGAAAGAGCTCCTGGTCAAGAATTCTTAACAATATGCCTGGTGATTTCTTTGTGATCCATTTAGACAAAAATATCAAAAAGTCATTTGGTTTTCTGGTGATGGGCGTGGTGGCGGTAGAAAGATCTGGCGCTCCACACACAGCGATGGTTTCCAGTCCATCAGGATGAACCTTAGGCTTCTGAAAAGGTATGGTGTGTTCTGATACTGATGCGTGGCTTTCACGTGAACAGCAATCTCTTGAGATGAGCGTTGGAGCAATGTGGGACCAAACGCTGAGAACGACAACATCATGTCTTTGGGGTTTTTTCATTGAGGCAGCATAAAACCCACTTTAAATTCATAGAGTTAAAATTTGAAAGGCAAAGTTCGTTCTTGACTGAAAAACTTTGTGAGGTTTCTGAGATTGTCAGTCAGAGGGCCTGGAGGTAGAACCATTGTAGCTGGGTAATGGGTTGGAAATCAGTGCTTTGTCCAAAAGCACAACCCTACTGCTCATTAACTCTCAACCCCTTGTTCGCAAATCACCTCGTACCTCTTCACAAAGGCTTCTTGTTCAAATAGACAGCACCGAATAAAGTACACAACAAAATTGAAGTGTAAACGGGCAGTAAACTGCATAGAGGTGATCTCTAGTTGAACCAAGCCTGAGGCCAGTAATGGATCTTACCCTATCACTACCCGTTTCCCAATACAGGCAAACTCTTCTCTGCGATCCCAAAAGAAGAAGTATGAAAAGCAGCAGCTTGATTTCAACAGAAGACAGCGAGAGAGTAAGAATCAGTTATTCTACGTCAGATGGCTGTGACACCCAATACACTTCAGTGATCAGTCAATCACAAAGGTTGACATTATCTCCTTAAAGGCTTTCTGTTATCATTCTCATCTCCAAAACTGTACACCCAGGGTGTTTCAGTCATCAAATGGTCTGTATCAATGACGCTGTGTCAAAAACTGCTGACTTCCACTCAAGTCTAATTGTGGGGATAGACTCGGTGACAAGGCTGTTGTTTCGGTTACTTTTGCCGTAAAAAATGGAAAACTCCATTTGGTTTACTTTCATCAGTTGCATTGCATGAAAAAGATTCTTTTTAAAGTCATTCTCTCTCCCCACAAACCAAGGTACTTTTGAATTAGAAGAGACAGATTTTATCTTGCCCGCATATCCACTTCGCCAAATTTCATGCAGTGGTCAGGGTGTTTGTCCTCTCCAGACTACAAAACAAGGGGTGCGGTCCAAATGCTTCGAGTGACAAACGGCTAGGCCTCATTTGAATACTCTTTTGATGACAAGACATCATCCGAATAGAACATGCATCATGCAACTACACACACCAAAATTTTCGTTGGTTTCAAATGTCCGTAACCATGGGCGGATGAAAACATGTTGATGTGCCGTCTGGGAACTGCAAAGAGGTGTAGTCTGGGTTGTGAAGTGTCCACACTTGTGTAAGCATTACCATAATACTGTCAGTACTCAAAACGCAAGGAGCTTGTGCTTACATTCGACTGCTTCAACACGAAAGCAATTCCCAGCCTTCTTTATCTGATGTTTAAACGTTTAGGAGTTGGGGATGTTTCACGAACAGTTCGCACGAGAGAAAGAGTCATTTTTGCCAGGACTTGGACCGGAAATACGTGTCCACAAATTTATTTTGTTTGTTGTTGTTTCATTTTCTGTTTCAACAATAAACAAACCTCACAATTAGGGAAGGCCGCAGAAAATGTCTTTTCAGGCGACGCAAAAGACTACTGAAAAGAACAACAAATCCAATCCCAGCAATCCTTTTTAATCATGAGTTTACCAGTGAGAAACAATTGAACTTCCCTATTTCTTTGCATCGTCCCTGTTGAGGATGAAATAAGAGATGAAATGTTGCTGGGCGAGTGCCCTGAGGGTGACAGCTCGTGCGTTTGGTTGGTATGTGGCTTCTCCACCTCTATCAGTTCACCTGTGTACTTCTGAACACTCTGGCTGTCATAGACACACTTCAAATTCTCTTACTAACCTCTACCTTTTGGCTTATCACTCCACAAGGCCATCATCAGTGATAACAGATATTTTGGCTACGGCTGGTGTGGTATTCCCTCCCAGGTTCTTATCTTTGCGCCTATTTTCCTGCCACTGTTCCATAAAACCCCGTGCATTCCGTGTGGCCTCAGATGTATGTTTTCACAGCATTGTGACCTTTTGAGATCTTCTTGTTTTCAGTCTGTGCGTGCCTAATGAAAGATATAAGTCGACAGTAATTGTGAGAAGTTGCTAAATTTACCGCCGGGTTGTGGGGATTAGGAGGCCAAGAGGGCATCAATCCCTTGCCAATTAAGCTGCTATAGTTTCCTAAAAGAGCAATCAAATGTTTTCATTATCCGGGATTAAATGCTTATCAAATGCCTAAGAAGCTGTTTTAGTTTCTTTGGGACCTTCCAGACGTTCCGCATCCGCAAGTCCATTTCTTTGTCTTTTTCGAATTACAAGAAGCGTTTTATCATCTTCTACTAAAGTGGATTTTTTGCCGTCTGAAAAATTTCGCGTCGAGAATACATGGATGCTTTGACTGAAAAGAGAACAAGCACACAAGCGAGATTTCTGGAACAAGGAGTCTCGGAGCCTCTTTCCTTGCTTTTTTCTGGCCTGGGGATGACATTGGCTCCTCTCAAGAGCCCGACAATAGCCGTTATGTAAGCATCACTTATATATTGTTGATCGTGCCATCAGCAAGGTCATATTGCAAAACCCCAAACTGCGGTAGATCCAGAGCTATTTGTGTTGGGCTGCTTGGCAAGGCGTAATTTTGAAGATGGTATCTCCAATCAGATAACACAGAACCGATCGAGGTAAGAGTGGCAGTGTCAGGGTGTGTTGATGATTGCGGTTCTCCCTCCCAATTTCTCAATTGTGAAAAATTATCAAATGGTTCTGTCAGTTTTCCGGAGGTTCAAGCCTTCACAGCACATTGATGAAACCAAATTCTTTGTGTCTTTTTTAAAATCGAGAACAATCAACAAAGATTCTTCAGTTTTCCTCCAAAAACCTCTCTCAGTGTCAGATAGCACGCCGTTCTTTATTTTTCACACAAGGAGATATCAGATTGTGTTTCAAGCCTTCGACTTAATGTGGACAGAAAGGAGATATTTTACTTCCCCTCCAGCAATTTCAACATCACTGAGAGCAAGAGGCATCCACTCACTGCATTATTCAGCACAAAAATTGCGGTGTTTCCCCCACCCACCTCCAACTGAGCACCAGTGCAGTGTGATGAACAACCCTCCAATTTTCTTGCATTGACATGGTCTGTCTAAATTTCAAACCTTCAGGCTGAATCGCTCTGTTCAACGCTATTTCGGTTGGCCTGACTTTCTTTGCAGATTATCATATTTTTTGGCCTTTTTGTCTCTCTTGATAAAGTGATGAAATTTTCGTCTATGCGTGTCGACATTCGATAGAGCAGGCAAATGGCCGTTGTTTAACCGTTGCAGTGTAATGTGTTTACAGGCCCAAGGCAACGTTTTTCCGTCCCGCTCCCCACTAAGGAGATATGCTTCCCTCAGGACCCAAAGTGAAGGAATCATTACCCGTGCCCCTCCCTCAGTCACCAGATTGTTTGCTCTACCGGCATTCAGTGACACGAGTTTAATTAAATGAAGCAGGTTTCGATTAAATAGATGAACAAATCGTAGAGTAAATAAGCCTACCAAGTGTGCAAACGACCCAATGAGTGCAGTCACTCTGGACCCATTTTCGTGATGAAGCGACAGATTTTAATGAAACTCAGCTAAAATTTAATGGGGTATGATGGCGTTGAAAATTGTCTTCAGCCACCGTAATGAACTTGTGGAGCCATTCCCTGCCAGGGTATTCAATCATGTATAAGACCCGCATGGACCAAACTGACCAAAATGACACCCGAAAAGGCAAAACCGTTTGTTTCATTTCTCAGGTGTGAGACAGGGAAAAAGAAATTGTCTCGAACACTTGCCCATTAGAATGTCAATCTGTCATTTTTCTTTTCAAAACACTTTCCCTTACAAAGAGGTGAATGCTTGTTTTGATAACAGCGAGAATTTAACTTGGAGACTGGCAATCAGGAGCAGAAGTTGGGGTGTGGCAAGAGGCTTATAGGAAGCTTTATTTGCGGCCAGTGTCTGGGCTTCATCACCGCAACAAACCTCAATTTACTGTCAGGCATTAGACGCAAAACAATGCCCAGTTCCATGACGGAATTGTTCTCTGATGAGAACGAAGGCATTTTCTACGTGGGACCAATTTTTACAGGCGGCTTGCACCGCAAACCCCAATATTCAATTTACATGATAATAGCACTTGATGAGTTGTGGGTCCTAACTGTAACTCACAATTCACAAAGGTCACTGCTATCCATATTCATTCGAAGTCTCCAAATCCTCGTCTGCAGGAGAGAAATAAGCAGCTTGGGAGCTGAGTGAGACGAAAGGAGGCCGTGGCGCCAGCGCTACTGGCTGCAGGGATTTGAAGGCCTTATTCTGCAGGGCTGTGATGGAGAGTAGAGAGATGCATATCTACTCCCCTGCTTTCTTCACTACTTCTGATTTGTCCACGCAATATTCCTCTCTGTGTCGTTTGCTTTCAGTTGCACAGGACGCTACATTTTCAATTTCTGGTACTTCTTATTTTTTCTCTTGTTTGCACAACACTGGCTAGAGTTCTTCTCTCTTTCTGTTTTTGCGTTCTGACAGAAACAAATTTTGTGCTGAGAAATTTCTGACAAAAACCTCCTTTCGTTACCGTGACCTTTCCGGGACACAAAATCAGCTGAAATTTGCAAAGGGACAATGAACATGTGGCGCAAAACAGATCCCAGAAACCAAATCCATCTCCAGATGGAAATGTTCTTCACAGAAGAGAGGATTTGAGACAAGCTACAAGTTGACACTTCAATAATTGTGGAGTCGCTTGAATAAGAAATGTCTGAAAGAGAATCTTTCAGGGGAGGTCCCACATAAAGCAATAAGACAGGTCACTGATCATCCATTGAAATCCTTAGGTGGTTTCATTTCCCAATTCATCGCTTCATTTTACAGAAGCAACACAGTGTGCTAACGAAATGTGGCTGCTGTCAACCGAATTGTAAAAAATTCTCTATTGAATTTCCACTTTAACTGCTTCGTATTCCGGATGGCTTAAAGATAGGGTAGCATCAATTTCAGAGCGGGCCAGAAAGGGATGTGTATTACATGCTTGAATAAAGGGGTGAAAGTATAATGGTTTAGGTTATTCCCTTTTGGTTTCACTTTGAATAGGATGTGATGGATTCCTCCCCAAGATCTGGACAGAAGGGCAAGTGAAGGCCAACTAACTGAACATCACATCCATCAATCGTTACCGAAGCTTGAAAATGTTGCAATTGAGTTGCAATTGAAGCTAATAATCTGAGTTGATCAGCATGTCATTTGGCGGCAAAAGGCATCGCTGAATGAGGCAAGGAGTATTGGTGGGCAAAACGTCTTCTCTCAGAACCTGGCGCACAAAGAAAATGCTCAACAACAGAGAAAGAAAAAGAAGGGCACAACATATTTCAACAATAGCTACTGTTACGGGAGGAGTCGTTCATCACGAACTTACAACTCCTCTGACCTGAATGTGGTTTCCAAAAGTGATTGCACTCTGACAAATAATTCACAAAAGCAATGACAAAACAATCTGAGTGTTCACTACAAAGAGCTGAGTGGCAGTAAGTCAAGTTCTTTCTCGTGAGCAATGCAGCCCGTCTGTGTGGAATATCAGGCCAAGGAGCAATGGACCGAGAGATAAGCTACAGTCCACAAATAGGAAGTGAGTTTCCTCCCTGCAGGGACCCACAGCCACCTAACCCCGAGTAGAATTGTCAGATTACAAAGCAGCGTGCCCATGACAATTTTTACGGCCCTTGTGTTGACCAACTGACTGGGAAATCATTACGCAGCTTTGTCTTTGCGAGTCTGGGAGGTGACCTTCACGAGCGCTGGGTGACCCGACATGCTTCGGCCCGCGGTCCGGTGCAGTCAATTTGCTGGTGAGCGCGGGACAAGTCGCCTCGGCTATCACAGGGGTCAACTGATCACCGTCCCTTGGGTGATCCCGGGAGAAACAATACTCACTATCTTGCCTTATTACCATCGATTTGGCCAGTAAATCATGAGAAAAGCTAGCTTTTTGTGCTATGTCGTTATGGCGGCTTATGTCGAGATGCATCAAAATAGATACATCACAAGAGCGGCATTAGCTAGCCCTCAGATGGCCTTGTAAAGTTTCACAAATCAATTCTTTGCCTTTATTTCAGCCTCTGTCCTTTGTTATGTGAGATCAAACGCTCTCAAGGGCATCCAGCAATATTTCCGAGATCACAACTGGGGGGAAAGTCACCAAACTTTTGATTCTGCACGAATTGGAACCCTGTCACCGTCTTCTTCACTGCGGTTTGCTTCCAACTTGCCGTGACGAGAAAAAACTGCAGCAAATGACAAGGTGTTGGTTCTTCTTCTAAAAGTCACACATCTTTCTCTACGGTTCCAAAACACCTTGTTGCAGAGTCAGCCTGGGTTTCCCGAGAAAAAACACTCTTTTGTGTTTTGACTTTTGACATTCACAAGAATGTCTTTTTGCAGTAATCTTTTGATGACATCTTTGGTGTTAATTTAGCACACTATAAAAAATGTTTGGGTGGTCCATCAACGACTTCACCTTGTTTGTGGTGAACGATTTATTGGTGTTTGAAACTACTTCGCCACTAAATTATCCTGATTTTTGCTGTAATTACATGGTAAGTTTATCGTGTGAAGTATTTTTCTGTACCCATAACCGCAGGCCACAGTTTAAATCTTCCCCGTAAAATATTCAAACACCTAATTCCGAAGAAACATGCAGAACGAATCCCCATAAAATTTATGGTCATTTGTTGACAAACGATAATCATTTTATGGCTGTTGTATTTCAAATATTTGATCTTTTGTGTTCACAAAATTTAAATAAGTTCAGGTTAATCGAGTTACCTGCGTTCAAAGGTAAACACTGCCACTGCCCGAAGAAAAAAAAATTGTGCACTTCTGCACTGGATGAAATATCTCGGCTCTTTCTTTCTAAAGGCCTGTTGCTGCTTCAAATTGTCCTTGAGCACGTCAAATTTCAATGTTACTGAACTTATGATGGACCACAAAGTGGTTCCAAGTGGTTTGATGTTGTTCCAAGCAAAGTGTTTGGCATGAACACCCATAAATATTTTGACGTAGCAGGATAGCAAAGCTTCATCTTGGAAGTGACGAAGTGGCACAACATCAAAGGCATTGGCCAAGGTAAACAACAAATAAACTGCTATTTAGCTGATTTTATAGATGAAACTGGCAAAGGCTACGTAGGCGTATGATGGATAGAGTGTTACAAGATGAAGATAAACAGTGTGGTACATATGGCCAGTCGTGGTCTCTCAGATGATCTTGTGATCTTTTAACGAGCGATGTTCTGTTCATTTTCGTCATTTTAGCTTGGCGCGGAAGCACCGTGAGAGTCTTGAGTTGGCGGCAAGGGCAAGGCCAAGTGCTCTGGCCATTTTTGATGGGATGTTCTGTTGCGTGGTTTGTTCCTTTGATTTGTGAGGCACCTGAAGGAGGGAAGGGATCTGATTGTCTCGAAAAAAGGGCTCATTTCAATTTGTTGGAAGTGTTTGCAAAAAAGAAACTTGATTCATCTTGAACATTCTCTTCTGGGAGTTGGTCCAGTGACTCAACCTGATGTTCAAAAACAATTTGCTTGCGGAGCACACTTCCAACATTTTTGTCTGTGTGCAGTTTTCATAAAAGTTGGAAATGGAGTTGTCCTTCCAAGAAAAATATTTGCTTCCTGGCTCAACTGTAGAAATTTAAAACTGTCATTTGGCTGAAACACCGGTGGCTACAGGAGCGTGTCTTTCAGGTAGTAATTTGTCTTAATTATACCTCACAAGAAAAGGGAGTTGTCGGACTTGAAAAAACTCCTTTGTTCTGTCAGTTAAAATGTTTACAAAGTTGGACATTTGCAGCAGAGACAAAAAGGGCCCCCAGCTTCCCCTAGAGACAGACAGTGACAAAGGCCAGCAGACACTGTGATGCGATGGAGGCTCCTGTGTCTCAGGCCGCCTACCTTCAATGATAAGGCGCAGGAAATCGATCTGATTTGAATGCATTGTGCCAGGGACTGGTTTCCTAACAAGAGGAGTGTGTTGCTCGCCCGAGGTTCGCTCCTGTCTTTTGTCTCAACATGCCCCCTTCAGCGATCAATCTCTTTGCTTCGCAGGAGTCCACGGTGAAATTATCAACTCCACAAATCAACCAGGTATATAGGCGCTATCATTCCTTTTGATGTACTGGCACATTTCACGAGAAACAAAAAAATGTTCTGGCACATTTTCGCACGATACATGTGAGCAACTGATAAAACCTCTTCTGTGAGCACAATGTGTCAAA
>JAAUYG010087011.1_pt1 | contig 10311 bp, 7 predicted proteins | sample 7278091 | NCBI WGS metagenome assembly JAAUYG01 (sample SAMN14350201, study PRJNA611818) | marine sediment metagenome | isolation source: surface marine sediment (0.6m) | place: French Polynesia: Moorea | collected 2018-08
CCGCAAGCGCGCTTCTCCTGGGCGTCGCGCTCCTCAAGGAAATTCCCCTAGCACAACTCAGAGCCACATAGTTGATTGTAAACCACAAGAGAGAGCGGAACACCAGAGTAGTAAGACTTCCCGGACTAGAGTTCTAAAAAAAAACTTATTTCTAAGATTTGTTTACATAAATCTCATTCTTAGACAACCACGTTGCTCAGATTTGTGACTCAAGTCAAATTTAGACTTAAGTATTTTCATGGAACTCCCAGTTAGGTACATGCTTTTTTTGGGGTCCATATATTCTTGTTCACTTGAAAATTTATATCATTATTGTTTCCCTTTTATGCTGAATGGACCTTATATCTGAAAAAAATGTACAACAAGTGTAAATACCACCTATACGAATAATGTGTAATTCCTTGAATGTACTGTGCCATAGATAATCCATTAACTCTGCTTGATGTAATTTATATAGTTAGTCCAGTAGGGCTGGGTTCTAGGGTACTGTTTTTGTAGCAATGCTTTGTATATCACATTGAACAGTTCACTTTAATAAACAAATACTACTACTATTACTACTATTACTACTACTACTACTACTACTACTACTACTACTACTACTACTACTACTATTATTATCACCACCACCACCACCACTACTACTACAATGTACTCTAACCTTCTCTTCCAGTTCGTGGTTTTTCTTTTTCAGATCCTGTACTGTATGGTCTGGAGCAGCCTTGCTAGATCCTGGAGCCTGAACTTTGGTAACCGGAGCCTCGCCCACTGTCCTTGAGGCCTGCCTCAGCTTGTTCTCCAAACTCTCCTTGTCCTTGTTTGCTCTGCCAGGATAGGGAAAAAAAAGAAGTTAAGTTTCTTACAATGTAACAGCTGCATGTACAGTGATGCCTGTTTTGAAATATGATGGTGACCTTTTAGCTATATAAACATTTGGTTCTCTGGTGAAATATTTGTTAGAGTAAAACATAACTCATGCTCTACGGAGGTCCCTCTATCTTAAGACAACCTATGGGCCCATGAAAATGTGGTCTTGTATTGCAGGTGGTCTTAAAATTAAGGGTTTCTGGACCTCCAAATGGAATTTTGGGACCAGATTTAGTGGTCTTATAATCAAGGTGGTCTTAAAATAAAGGGATGCAAAATAGAGGGACCACTGTACCATTATGTAGTTGTGCACAATAGCTGTTCATTTATGGTGACATTCTGGCAAACCTTTTTTTTCCTGTATAGCATTTGGCCAAAGTTAACTCAGAATGAGCAAATTCTATAGCCAAAGCTTATTTATTTTAATTTTTTGGGGGGGAGGGGAGGGATGAAATTGAGTGAAAAATACCAATACCAAGTTCAAGGTAGGTAGTACAGATGTTAATTGAACTACATGGTATTGCTTAACACATTCCAAAGTAATATTTTCTGCGCAAGAAGTTCCCCCCAAACCATTTTTTTTTAGAACAGGATACCTGTGGGAATACATTCTTTATTGCTGGTCCCAAAATGCTTTTTCTAATTTCCCAGTATTCTATGTTTGGCATGCAATACTTCTGATATGGTTATTCAGACAATGCCATAATGTGATATTCCTTTATAGACTGCATGGACTGTGAAGGAATGGAGTATAAGTTCATCATTATGTACTCCCCTATGGCATGAAAATAATTATGTTAGCAGAAATGCAAGGCGTTGGTAGTACATGTACTTGTAGTTACTGGTCTGGATATTCAGGAATCAGACAAGGTGTCGGCAGGGTTACCACAAACTTATTAGTTTACTGTACTCCATGTATTTTATAAATTTAAAACTTTCAAAGCTGATTTCATCAATTGTGCAAATTTACTTATGTAGCTTAATTCCTCTAGATTTCAATTTTTTGACATGTGTATACCATAAACATGGGGTTCATCTAAAATCATACCAGGGCTTTAGCTTGAGGAGGCACTCAATTTTATAGCTTCCTGTTCTGCACACAATTGCAATTCCTTCAAGTGATATACAAGTACAACATTGATACAGTGGTCCCTGCAATTTAAGACCCCTCCGTTTAACAATTCCCTCTATTTTAAGACTATTGTCACTTATCAGTGACACCACTCTTATATTTTCAGTATTAATATCCCCCCATTTTAAGACCACCTCCAATTTAAGACCATATTTTCTTGGCTGAAGGGGTGGTCTTAAAATGCAGGGACCACTGTACAGTGAAGCCTGTCTTGAGACCACTGCCATAAGAGACCACCTGTTTTGAAGGGCCAAATATTCCTGACAAAAGGTCCCACATTTCAGTACAACTGAACCTATCACCAAACATCACCTGTCTTGTGAGACCATATTTTTGTGGCCAATGGGGTGGTCTTTTTCAAGTAAGCTACTGTAAACTTAATAATCCTTTGGCTTGTGGTTTTTAACATGTGCACCATTCAAAATCACGAAACACGATTGATGAACATAAACATAACATTTAAGGTCAAGAAATGCACCCAAAAACAGCTGATTTCAAGGCACAAGTAGGACACTGACCTGTCTAAGGCATTTTTCGTTAATTCTCCATTTCTGGTGAGTCTGTCTATCTCTCCCTCACGCTCACGTAGCCGTCCTTTCAACCTGTCAACCATCTTCTGCCATTTCTTGCTTTCCTCCCATTTGGCTACCATCATCTCCGAGCTCTGGTCAAACAAGAAAACAACGGGGAAAAATATACTGAAAATTCATTAATGTTCGTGGGGATACATGTTTGTGCTTTTGAGACAAAACCATGTTCGCTGGTATTAATATTCGAGGTTAGCTCGGCCTTGTTAATTTTTTAGGTACACGAATTATGTTTGCTGGTATTTATTTTTGCTATTTAAAGACGGTCGCAAACTTCGCCAAAAAAATCCCTCACAAACATTAATGAATTTACAGTATTGTTTAAAATCAGATACACTTTTTACCTACCATCAGACCTACATGTATGTATTCAGCATGGCACTGGTTATCTACCATATCAAACTTACATGCTAATGGTAGGCTTCAACCTCATTTCAACATGTTCAATGCCCGTAACTTATGGTAGAATGAAGCTATACTCTGCTAAGAAATGATAGACGTTTAATAACTGGTGTTAGCTTATAGAATAATCTAATTTCGAAATTGATCTTAAGCACGGAAAAGAAATCAGTGACACCAGCGACCTTCTGATAAGCAGGAGACACGTGACAACACGGAAATCTCAGTTTTCTGATAACAACCTGATGAGACCGGTTGAAATCTCAATAATTTACACCATCTTTTTTAGCGGAAAAGTGAGGTCCATTCTACAAAGAAATTAGTTGTGAAAGTACTAAAAGTCAATCTCTAGACTTAAAAAGAGTGTTCTGGAAACTTGTCCTTGTACAACGGAATCGATGAATCAAGATCATGCAGGTCCTCGGCAAAGTGGTCTTAATTCTGAGGCAGTCTTAATTACAACAACTGTGTATATAACTTTTGGTTGTTCAAAAACAGGTGGTATTATTTCTAGGGTGGTCTTAAAGCAGGGGTTACACTGTACTCACCGACCCATCCTTGGATTCCTTCCCTTGTTGTTCATAAGGTTTCTCTGCCTGGTGTTTTGTGCGTTTCACCTCCTCGTTCAGCAAGCGATTTTTCCTCCTCAGTTCCTCCAGTTCGTGTTGGACTGCTTCACTTCCGGGTACCTGTCAAAAGTGTTTAAAACGAAATAATAAGGACAAGTTGGAACCATATTCACCATTCAGTATGCTATCATTACCCTGTATGCATTGATGAAACATGAAAAGTAAAAATACGCAGATACCGACCAAAGGTCTCAATGGTTTAAAATATTATGAATCTCTTCTCCAAGTTGATTGATACAAGCTGTAATTTGACCAAAACCCCGCATCACTTCGGTTTGCCACTTAAGGCATCAAATAGTCAGATTTGTGTCCTCTCTATGGAGCATGTCCAACGTGTTAGAGAGTAAGCTTTAAGAAAGGGACCACTGTACTAAATAAATATTTTGTGGTCTTTTGATGCCATATCTTACCTGTCTTGTCATGGTACTCATCCGTTGTACTTTTTTCTCCAATTCCTCCACTTCTCCCTCCAAACGAGATCGCTCCTCTTTCAATTTTCTCACCTGTCCTTCACGTTTACCTGCAAATTAGGCCAATTCTGTGTGTAACTTCTAAACTTAGTACTTACTAAATCAAAATTAAGTAGCTACGTTCTGTATAACCATCATCTCTTAGTCTTTCAGTTTGTGACTGGCATCAATATTTTTTTTTCTTGGCATTCAAAGAGTCTGCTCAACAACACTATGCCAAGCCAAGGTCTAGTGAAAGTGTAGGCTCTATTCTCATGTTATATACAGTGAAACCTGTCTTTAATACCACCTGAGACATAAGGACATTAACGACAGCTACTCCAGTCCCTGGGCCTATTCAATACATAGAAACAGACCAGAGAAATAAGACCACCTCAGAATTCAGGACAGTTTTTCACAGTCTCTTGGGTGTCCCTAATTCCTGGGTTCCACTGTATTCAAATCAGGAATACAGATACTATGATAGCAGTTATGTAGTGGACTCTACAATTTATGCCCCCCACCCCCCCAAAAAAAAATAATTAAGAATTCATTATATTTTAAAAATGTCCATCAGTGACACCATTCATATCTTCAATAGAAATATCCCTTCATTTTCATCACCTTCAATTTAAGACCACTTTTTCTGGCTGAACGGGTGGTTTTAAAACACAGGGACCAACTGTAATTATATATCTTCCTAAAGATTTCCATGACATGTGCTGTCAAAACCAAAATGAAATTTGTTTTACCTTTTCCTGAAATTAGACAACTCAAATTTTATCAAGTCTCACCTAAGTCTTGCTTCATTTCTTCCAAGTCTGTTGACAGAGTGGTTTCTCGATCCTTCTTTTTCTTATTATCCTTCTTCAGTTTCTGCACCTGGGCCTCTAGTTCGTCCACCTGATCCTTTAATAGACAGAGGCAAAGATGATTTTAAGATTTTTTGCAGAGCCAAGGCTCAGCAAAACATTGTATGACCCCCCTTAACACATTTCGCGAAGGTTATTCCTTCATGCTGACAGACACCAAAGAGCTTGTATTACCCAGTACTCAGTGTAGAGTATGGGAGTTTAGAGTATGGGCTATTATTGAGTAATGAAAACTATATGCCCAAAAGTGCAGCTTCCGCCAACAACATTGCGGGTCTAATTGGTATACTACAAGCACTAGGCCCCCTCTGCTATGCTGCATGGGTTGTTTTGCTTTAATAGAAAAGGCATAGGTTCAAATCCACAAAATTTATTCAAAGCTTTTTTTCACATATTACACATGAAGGATGTACCTTCAAGACTGTATTAAGACACTGTGGTGCCATCCTGGCTTCTCTAAGGTTCAGTGAACTGCGATAAACTTCTAACATACCTAGCTGCAGCATTTAGCCAAAGACCATTTATGCATACATTTAAGATTTCTAATTATATTTATTTCTCTACCGTCTGTAAATGTTATTTCAATGCAAACTGCTATCCAGTTGGGCAAAGTGGCTTGCTTATAGTGACAAGAGTTATTTGCATCACAATAAATGGCAACCTATTTCCCTGTCATATACAAATTACATCCACACATAACATGTACTTAACACATCACTGGCCCAACATCTATGTCTATATACAGACTAATCCTACAGAAAAGAATTTCAAATTGACACAGAACGAATACATTTAAGAAGTCACATACCATCTCTCAACTATTAGATTAACACAGGTTGATTTGGTAGATAGATACCTGGTAATCTTTGGTAGCCTTGTCCACCAGTTTCTGGATGTTAGTTTCCATGAGGGCAGTCTCCGCATTGGCTTTGACTTCGTCTTCTGCCTGCTGTACCATATCTCCTCTCAGCTCCAACAGCGCCTTGCTCAGAGCCTTGGGAAAAGTGAGCAATAATGTTATATAATAACATTAATAATAATATAAAGGAAATGTGTTCTCAAGTTCCAGAGGTTATATATGTTGCTCACAAATATAGTAGACCTTTAGGCCCACAAAGCAAATTCTAACATGTAGGGACATGTGAAAAGGTTGTTATGTATGGGCCAAATAAACGATATTTAAAAACTAATGGTATTTAGTTAAGTAAATGGGTAAACATATATCTAGACCTTTAGGCCCACAAAGCAAATTCTAAGATGTAGAGACTTGAGAAAAGGTTGTTATGTATGGGCCTAAAGGTCTAGATATTTGCAAGCAACGTATATAGCCTTCGGAACTCGAGAACACAATTTTCTTTAAGACAAGTTCCTAAATCTTAAGAGTTGAACATTTTGCCTGCTTCACCATGTTCAAGGTAGAACATCAAAGTAGATACATGTAGTTGTGAGGGATGCCATTAGAACATACAGAATTCTAGAAAAACATTTGCCTCGATACAAGTCCCTTCATCTTAGAACTTGCTTTGTGGGCTTTAAAGGTCTAGATATTTGTGAGCAAAGTCATTACACACACAAATTCCAGATAACATTTGCTTTGTTGCAAATCCTAAATCTTATGATTCTTTTTGCCTTCTTGAAGGTCTAACAAAATACTTATCCTCCATAGACTTTTTGATTCGTATTATTTTTGTATAATATAGTTTTAAGAAAGTTAACAGATGTGATGGCTTAGTCAATTGGATTGCACTGTCAACAAACCGCAGCCAGTGAAAATGTGGAAAACTGGAACAAATGCATTTAATACATGTAGTCCACAGTTGATGGCAGACTACACATGTATGTTTGAAGTTTATTTTTACAGCGAACAAGACAATGTACATGTACCACCTTAATTATTATTATTACCATATTTTTAGTATTTATCATTAGTCCCTCGTCTAGGCTCTCACTGGAGGCCTTCTCGCAGGGTTCACATTAGACTGGAGGGTGGTCATAATGCTCTCTTTTAGGTGCTAGCTCTTGGGTTAGCGGTGCTAACGGCAGAATTACGGTTTGAAACCAATTCGGTAATGAATATTATTATTATTACCACCTTTTCAGTTTTTGACCATTGCCAGAATAATGTCTGTATCAGCTTCAGGCTATAAGTCGCAGCTGATCAAAGGTTGAAGAGAAGTTATCACTGCCCACCAATGCCAACAAGAATGCAGAAACATGGTGCTTCCTATTTCCACACCAATTACCATAGTTCTTGGTAAGGTCTTCTCTGATGGATACAGGACAAGTCAATAATTTTAATTCTTAGCACATTGTGACTAAAGCCCAGAGAAAGCTGGGAATTAAAACTGAGCAAAGTGAGGTTTGCCTGTATTTTGCAATTTCCAGTTACAATCTGGAGGTCGGTCTCAATGGAACACATCACATGAGCACTTGTGTTTGAGAAAATACATTTTACTTGAGTTTGCATCAGCTGCTGTGAGGGTGCATACTGCTTAAAGGTACATACAATGGAAGCCCAGAATTAAGACCACCTGTGGTTGAGGCCAAAGTGGTCTTAATTCTGAGCTGGGCTTAATTCTAAACAATACAGTGAAACCTATCTAGACAAAACCACTGCCATTGCAGACACCCTTTCTTAATGGACCATATATCCCTGGCAGAAGGTCCCATTTTTAAATGCAGGTGAACCTGTCTCCAAAGATCACCTGGCTTGAGAGACCATATTTTTATGGTCAGTGGGGTGACTTTACAAGACCATTCTTTTGCTTTGTTTTCAAGGTGGTGTTAATGTTGCCCTAACCACCCACCCCACACCCTCACCCTCCACAATACATAGAGTACACACCCAGTTCCCAGTGCTTACCTTGTGTTGCTTTTCTTTCAGAGCGAGCTGATGCTTTAGCCTTTCCACCAGGTTTTTCATGGTGGTGGTGGGTGCCCGGGAATTTTCCTCTTTCTGCTGATCCAATTCTTGTTGTACAATGTTCAACTCCGAGTCCTTCTCCACCAGTGTTTTCTGTTGCTCGGCAACCTGCTGTTGAAGGTCAGCTAGGGTCAAACGCTGCTCCTCGGCAAAGCTGGAAACAGCATTTACTGGAATCTATCAACAGCAATATTCAAATACAGAATTAAGTAAGAAAAGCATGGGTTGTATCTCAAAAATTCATTTATCTGTTAATATTTTCTTACATTTCCATCTTTGAGAACTTTTAGTTTGGTCACCATACACCCAAATAAATTTTTGACTGATTTAAGACCCCTTCATTCTATGACTACCCTCTATTTCAGGACTGCCCGTCAGTGACACCAGCTTTATATTTTCAATACAGATATCCCTCCATTTTAAGACCACCATCAATTTAATACAGTGTACAACATTTTCTGGCTGAATGAGTTGCCTTAAAAAGGGAAAGATAATTTTAAAGAGCAAATTGGTTTCTTTAATTTTAAACCACAACAATTTGTTCCTTTGCTGCCCTTTTACCTAATAATATTAGGTTACATATTTCCAAGATCTTTCTCTTATATCCCACGGAAGCCTGGCTATACGAAACAAACAGAAACAGAAACAGGATACACTGCAATTCTGGAATTAAGATCATCCATGGGAAAATCTTGAGGTGGGCTTAATTTCGAAACAATATAGCATAAGTGTGTAAAACTTTTAGTCATCACCTAAGTGGTCTTAGTTCTGGGGTGGTCCTATTTCCTGGGTGGTCTTAAGGTAAGGTTCCACTGTGCATTCCACATGATATGGGAGGGGGGTGGGAGGGGAGTCCACAAATGGTTCCCAAACACAGGAACACTCCCCCCCCCCCCTCGTGTCATGTTCCTCCATATGTCAAGCTTACTTTTCTTTATCAGCATCATGCTGTCTGATCAGGTCGTCATAGCGACCACGCCATTCCTGACAATCCTGTCGCGCCTTGCTGAGTTTGTCTCGAAGGGCAGCGAGAGAATTGTCCTGGTCTGCTACAATGTCCTCCAGCTCGTTAAGCTTACGCAGCTGAAATGTCAGACAGTAGAAGTTGCAAGTATGGTTGCAGTTAAAATTTTGAAATAACTGAGCAGCACTGCGTGTGTGCTTTGTCTCATTGTTATTAACAGGGTTCATACACAAAAGTTAAATGTTTTCAAGGACTTTTCCAGGAGGTTTTCGGAACAAATTTAATATTTTACCAGGAGAAATGTTATGCCTATATATACGAGCAAGGAGTTGAAACAAGAACTTTAATTGGTCTGTACATATGTAACCGTCACTGTATCTCTAAATGTTTGAGAAAAAAACTTTGACAAGCTTGCAGAATTGAACTACGAATATGACAGAACGGGCGACTTTCTGTCAATAGAGAGGTTTCATCAATTGTTATATTTTTCCAGGGGATTTCCAGGTCTCTCTTTCATTTTTAAGTTTCCTGGAACTTGTCATGTTAAAAATCAAGTACATTCCATCATTTCCTAGAAGCGTATGGGCCCTGTGTTAAGTACCTGTTCATTGGTTGGCACTGATGCCTGCGTCTTGCTCATCGACTCCTGTAGGGCTTGTTTGAACTTGCTGAAAGCAGCATCGTTTTTCACATGCAGCTTGTTCTGCATGGATCTCATTTCTTCCTCGTGCCTTCTGTTCATCTCCGTCATGTCCTGCCGCGCCTGCTTCAACAGCTCCTGGTACTTCAGCAGCGTTTCTTCTTTCTGAGATATGCGGGCCTGGATAGAGAAAAAAATATTATTATTATCCTGTAAATAACAACAGCAACTTTTCTGGCTGAATGAGTCACCTTAAAATGCATGGATCACTATACTGCATGTATGGATTACTTAATGGCTAATTAGAATATGTTGAAAAGATTGTTTGTTATTACAGAAGACCGCTCTCACTGGAATTAACAGTTACCAAGAAGTGGATACTACTTGCTGGACCAAAACTTACACACCTGTCCATATTCACTGATATTGTTTCACAATGCAATTATAACCTCATCCCCACAAAGCTGATGCCACTTGCACTTTTATTTATCCACACTCAATAGCCCCTACATTCCCATGTGATTTTATATTCAATTATTAGAAGGAACTCCATCACACTATAATTTATAATCAGATATTAACATAACCCCCCTCCCCCTCTTAAAATATTAGTAATGACTACTATGGAGTGGGCAATGGGTGTTCTTAATTTGGAGGTTGTGCTGAACCAACAGCAGGCTAAGGCCCCGTTTATACAGAACCATGCCTTGCTGTGTCAGTTTTTTGCTTTCTATGATGTAGGGCAAACTTGCCTATTTTCGACACCTTTAGCATAAAACATCTCCCAGTCTGCAATAGCCAGTCAGAATCTTTTAACTTATCACAAGTAAACAAAGTGTAAACATGTCC
>JAAUYG010037067.1_pt1 | contig 10310 bp, 8 predicted proteins | sample 7278091 | NCBI WGS metagenome assembly JAAUYG01 (sample SAMN14350201, study PRJNA611818) | marine sediment metagenome | isolation source: surface marine sediment (0.6m) | place: French Polynesia: Moorea | collected 2018-08
TACTGTTGTCTGTATGGTCTAGAGGGGTAGAATGTTGCCGTAAAGCACGATTCACTCACTACCCGTGGCTTCTATGTGTCTAGTTATGTTATAGCAAGCCTTCATCATGTACCTTACCAAGTGCGACATGTTGCTACGACATGCCTGGAAATGTACAATAGGAAATTCTGAACGCAGGCCTCTTTGTCTCTATGGTAGACCTCTATTTGTCTCGACTTATTGATCAATGTTTGCCGCTCTCTACGTGGTATGTTTGTCCGTCCCTCAGCTAACGTTGCTCCTGTCAACCCCGGTGGTATTCCTGCAGCTACAATAGTTACCCCCCAGAGCGCCGCCCAGCAGGCCTTACAGAACCGGACGTCTATAGGCGGGGGGATGAGTCCCAGTCTCATATCTCAGGTAATAAGGGTTTTGTAGGAAGGTATTTACAGTAGTGCATTTCAATATGACATTCATGTTTGACTACCTACATGTACAGCATCACTGATTGGCTAGATATATTAGTTACCATGGTTGCTTACACCAGTTTCTTTTGATTGGCGGACTACATATTTCTGTACTGATTAGCAGGCTGTATATTTTTGCTTAATACTGATCGGTAGGTTAAGTATTTCTGGTTGTATATTCCTGCTTGTTGATTGGTTGGCGGTATTTCTTGCTTCTTAGAAGATTTGGTTTGCTGATTAACTAGCTGTATGTGTGTTGATTGGCTGTCAATTTCTCGGTTTCAGAATCTGACATCGTCCGTGGCCTCCCAGTTAACGTACCCAGTCAGTAACCAGTTTATGATCGGGGACTATGTCGTACAGGGAAACATGGTTCTCCCCACACAGGGACTCAACCTCAAATAACAACAACCGAAAACGTCGCCTGAGTGAATGTCTACACTGCACGATGTCCACCTGTGTCTGTCTGTATGCTTGTAAAATCTGTCTCAAGATTTATCCTTTATAGAGTGGGTTGGTTTGGGAAGGGAAGGGTTATATCGGTCCCTGCAAATGACTGTGCAGTGTGCAGATGTGAATGTGATAGCCAGAGGTTTCATCCAGATGTCCGGTTAGAACTTCTATCAGGATTCTAGTTTTTCCCCAATACAGCAAAGTCCTTAATGTTAAAGTTACTTCTACCAATTGTCAAATACACGCAGAAAGTATGCCAGCATTTTAGGCATATATGCATTGCATTTATTTCTCGACAGATCAGTACAACTTTTAATACTGAAGATTGTGTTCAAATGATTGTGAAATGCGAATAGCTTAGAGCAGGTTTGCTGCCGGGACGACGGGAGCATGTTTGCTACCGGGACAACGGGAGCATGCTCTGATAAAAGTATCCGCTGGGGTGTTTGTAATTTCAGTGGCTCGTGTGTATGTGTGAAAGTATAGCAAGAATAACAGAACAAAGAAAACTATTGGAGTATAAAGTGTATGCTGTGGTGGTATTGGCCATTGTGTGAACTATCTGAACTCTATATTGTACATAACACAGTGCAATGTATTGTATAAACTGCAGTGTTGTATGTATTGTATAAACCTAGCAAAAAAAAAATTCGGCTTTACAATGTACATTTCTTTCTGCACTTCTGCCTACGATATATTTTTCTGCAGCTTCCTTATATATATCTAGCAAAAAAGTTGATGAAGATTGGTGTCATGTAAACTTTTGCTGGCTTCTCTCTGTGTGTCAGTGTCTTTACAGATAGAATACATTTCAACTCTTTTATTCTTAGAAACAAATTTTGCATGGCCTGCATATTGTTTGGCCCATTAACCAAGCTACGTAGCCACCCTCTCGCTGTGCCCAATCAGGTTATCCGTGATACCCCGTTCAGGTGTACGGGCTAAGGTCATAGCTATTATACCAGACTTCTCTTGGACTATTTTCCTATAAAGTAGTATTACTGGATCCAATATACATTGTACAAGGAAACTTGACTGCAGTCCATGGTCACAGTTATTGCTCCCTGATCTTGGCCGTTTTTACATACTTCTGGCAGCGTCCGTCTTAAATCTCTCTGACAGTATTATCTCCCTGTACATTATTACACACCAGTTTGTATTTGCAGTGATCCTGGGTTTTCATTATGGAAAATTCTTATTTACTATTTGCGCCAAAGTCCAATATTGATTTGGTGTAAATTTCCATTTTAGGCAGAAACCCTGTGTCAAATTTGAAGTTTTTATGCACCTTTTCATGCAAAGTGCCTTTTGTGGAAGGAGTCTTGTAACTTTTGTGAAAGTAGTTTGGGCTTTTTGTGTTGATGAATTGTTGGTTCTGTGCTCTTGACAGAGGAACTGGCAGTGAAATTAGGCTGATCCGACTAAATGAGTTCGGAAAAATTGAAAATTCATGCCTTCTCTTCATATAGGCCTCAGAATTAAGGTTTAGTGACAAATATTGAAACTGGTTTGAAACCCTGGACATGAATAGTGAAAGAAATACCCCCACCCACGCAGAGAAAAAAAAACAGAAAAAAGAAACGGAATGTACTCTGTACTGTAGTATGGTTTATAATGAATACCTCATACAGCCCTAAATATGTTTTGACAAATTTAGTTCTCTTCTACCTGGTTGGCTGCATGAAGATAAATGCGTTTTGGACCTTGTTCATGTAATAGTTTTTTGTCCCAGTCGAGGTTTTACGATCGTGCTTTTGTAAACGCAGCACCATTCCTCTGCTGCGACTCTGGTTGAAGCTTATGTTCACTATATAAATGTGAATGATAAATATCAAATGTGGAATATGGCTTGTAATATTATAGATGTGTGGGGTCATATCTTTCCCCCCCCCAAAAAAAAAAAAAAAGACAAATGAAACACACTTAATTTTCAAACTTTATTGGTAATTTGGCTTTTTTTTTTTACATCAATGAGAGCTATCACATATAGAAAGTCCTGACACTATGCAGGTTGACTTAATAAAGTATTCGGTTTTCTTGTTTCCCCTGAACAGTTGTAGCATATGGTCACTTGATACTTATATATATATTATAATTATATTTGTGCAAGGGCAGAATCTAGCATTTTGAGTTGGGTAGGAGGGAGAAATACCGGTAAATCGTGCTTGTGTACTATACAAGTTTTCATAGTAATGCTGTATGCTAACGCTGACTGTGATCCTTGGCCAGTGTTTAGTTGAGAAATATTAGCTGTCAGTACTCGGCCAGATAGTCTATTCCATCGGCAGGACTTGAAATGGTGGAATTCAAGATACTGCAGCAGATCCTGCCCAGATACGTGTAACATGTTACGAAGTAGGTTTTTATCAAACCTGACAGGTATAATGACTTATCCGCTACATTCTGCCTTGAAAACAGGCTATGTACAGGTCTTTGTTCCTTTCAGTCTGTAGCTTTCCGAGTCCCAGTGAACACGAGGTAGGTATACCAGTCCCTGCGTGACAGTCACGCTCCACTGCACACACACACGCCCTGTATAAACCATGTATGGTGTATTTGTAACCATCTGGCACTATGTGTCAGAACTTGACAAATAAAGTGGCTGATTTGGCAACTCCTTGTACTTTGTTCCTATGTGGGTGGCAAAAATAGCAACACTACACCAGAGCAAATCTTAGTCCAGAAATCACTTCACAATCTGCCTTCGCAACCAGTTCTCGACATTCTTTATATATTCCATGTATCACTATGAGAATTTAAAGAAAGCAACCACAGGCTTATAGTAAATTTATTTGGCTTTATTCTAGTTGCCTGTAGAAGTCACGGAACAACAGCCTTACTAGGTTCTGGTTTGAGCCATTGCGTTTAAACAAAGACGAACGGGCAGGATTTCTCTTCAGACATGTATTCCAGAGAGAGTAACATTTAAAACACTAAAATGTTAAACCATGTTGCGTTATTCAAAATGTGTCGTTATGGCGCCGCAATTGTTGGAAAACTTTATAACACATGCCAAATATGCAGCAACCCCTCAATTAAGACCTCAAAACAAATACAGTGAAACCTGTCTTTGAGAAACTACCTTTCTTGAAAGATTAGACATTCCTGGGCAGAAGTTCCATTTCAATGTAATTTAACTCCACACCAAACCACCCATCCTGAGAGACAGGTTTATGTTCAATGGGGCAGTCTTTCAAGACGGGTTATATTATAAAAACACAACACAGAGGGTATCTGGACATTAAATCTTTCATTTTCTTAAATCATTAAGAACTGACACATTTCCAAATTCCCTATGCAAGGAAGATTTCATTACTTGCTTTGTTACATGAAGCGCTCAACTCCATTTGGAGTGAATTCCCTATAATCGAAAAACACTGCCTACACTTTGGATTCACTGTCCATATTATATTCATATTCGATGCAAAAATACAAGTTTAAGATTGTTTCTTTGGAAAAAGTATACAGGCTTAACTTTGCTACACTTAGTAAGCAGTTTCAAGAAGACCGCTGCAGGTGAGTTTGATTTCATTACTCTGCACTGGTATATTATGATGACCAAAGAACACAATATTAAATGTGAAAACACCACAACCCACAAGCTGTACAGACCATCTTGAATATATCAGGTGTTGAGCTAGGTGCCTGAAGTAAAACTGTATAGAAAACACTGCATATAATACTGCATACATTGGTCAAGAAAGTATATACCGTATATGTCCTAATAGAAGCTCAGTGCACGAGTGCAAGGGTTTGGGTGCGCGTCTATCAATTTCAACAATAAAGCCCGTCATCTGGTACATGAAATACGCATATATACGGTAAACAGGAACCGCATGGACCTTTGTTTACAAGGAAGTGGCGATTCGCGCATGTGCGGCAGCCAAACAGACCAGAATACCGCTTGAATTTTAGTGTTTTTGGATGATTTTTTGATGTTTGATATTATCAGGCATTTGGCGTGAATTTGATGTGATGTGTTTGTACTGCAGGGGCGTGCGCATCTATTAGGGCATGCGCTTGTGTACTCAAGTAAGGACATATACGGTATTAAACCCATGTTTAGCAAATGCCATACAAATTACACTGAATAATGTCAATAGCAATAGTAATCACCATTACATTCATTACTTTGTACTGCTAAACTGATAGCGCACAGTATTGTTTCTCATATATATGACAAGACAAATAATTAGCGCAGAGTTCCTGTTCACTTTCGCACTGGAGTTATCCTCAGGCGACAAAAAGTCGTATCTCGGCTAACAAAGAAATTGTATTTGAAGCAACAATATTAAGCTACACTATTAAATTAACCTGAAACACCAGTAACTTGTGCGTTTTCACCAAATCACATTATTTCCTGTAGTTAGGAAATAATACAATAGCCAGTTCCAAGATATGTTTTACATCTATTAACATAGATCTGGTCTATATTTTGTTGTTAGGTTTATGAATATATCACCACTTGGTGCATGCATAAACAAAGAACTACTGTAACAGGCAGGCTTGTCGTTTACATAATATCCAAATTCTTTATCAGTCACCAGTAATGCAACCGCTATGGAACACAGCACAGTAGTGCAGTCTTATGTCCAAACAACGCCCATGAAAAAATTTCCCACTGCTTACATATCCATTAACAAATTTTTAAACACAGACCACAGGTTTTATGTTCTTGTACTACTTTTCAACTTCGCAAGTTTGGCAAAGAGGGATCATTTAGATTAAAGAAGAGCTTTTAAATCGACTAGGACCCCCAACATCTATAATACCAGTATAATGGCTACAAAATGCCATCACTTATATCACTATGACATGGCATCTGATGGTGTATTTCGAAGTTTCCCAGATACACAACACAGTCACACACACACAATGTTCCTAGACTTAACAATCTTAATGCGAGGCGCACTGCACCCGGGAGGCGCCAGGGTGTCCATCTTCATCATCAGAGTCGTACATATCACGGCGCCGATTTCTCGACTGTGCAGGATCGAACTCCGTTAGCACGGCTTCCTCTGCATCACCCGGAACGATGCATTCCTGACGTGCTGGGAGGAATTGCTCCAGTTCCGGAAGCACGGCGGGGTCGATCCAGTTGTTCTCAGGAAATTTGACAGTGAATTGGACAACCAGGTCTCCTTTTGTGAAAGGGTCACGATAAACAGGCATACCTTCTCCAGTCACGCATTTAACATCGTCATGTTTAATGACTTCTCCTGGAAAAAGAATTGGAAAAGCATTCAGAATGGCATGTAAAAACAGTAGCTCCTCCACATAAAGTCGCACATATCAGGTTTGTCTTTGGAAGTCCATAGACAAACATACTGTGTCTGATGGGAAAAGTGGCATCGATTCAAGCCTAATACAGTAGTCCCTCTCTCAAAGGACACTAGAGTGGACACCACTCTAGATAGGACACCAACTCTTGGCAAGTACCCTTAAGGAATGTGAAGCTTCATCCTCACCAAAGGACACCTCTCTGTTAAGGGTGGAATTGTTTGGCAGATGGGGTGTCCTTACTACAGCGGGATTGCTGTACCCTAAGTCCTACATCCAGTTGCAAATTATTATGAAAGACTTCCCAAACACCAGTTCTCAGTACCTCACGAAAAGACAATAGTTATCGATGTGATGTAAGTAACTTAAGGTCCTTCCAACAATCAAGATTTCTCTATAGTGGCAAGAGTATCAAGATTTCTCTATAGTGCCAAGAGTTTCATGCCAAAGTCGAAAACTTCAATACAATAGGGAGTATTTTAAACCCCTTGGTGGAAAAATTTTCCAAAGATACCCAAAAGCAGGGTAAAGGCGCAAAAACAGGGCCATCTCACGATTGGCAGAGCTTTTATATGTCACAATACGATTGGCTAAAGGGTAGTCATATGACCAAGGTAGTTTGGCTTCCGAATGAAACCGATTATTCATACTGTGAATTTGTGTCCCCAAATACTCCCTATTCTGGGCAGCTTTGTGTACTCCAAACTTCAATGCATTCTGGGAAGATTTGTGTACCGACCTGGCACTGATGTTACAACGAGCGTTCTCTTGTCTAGTGTCTCCACAGTTTTCTGGAATCCACAGAGTGCTTCCACCAGGTCGAGTTCCATCCGCATTACCAAGTCCGTTCCATTACGTTTGAATACTAGGTGTTCTTTCTCGTCCAGCACTATGACAATGTCCCCGGGTTCCAGCCCGGGTTCCTGGTCCCCGTCACCACTGAAGCGTATCTGCTGTCCATCCTTCATCCCTGGAGTCAGCATGGGTAATGTTCAGAAATGATCAGCACTGGACCTTGTGATCTTTACTTGTGATTACATAACTTTAATGTCACAAAAAAAAGTCTAGGTAATCATGTCTGGAATTCTAGGCATCATTTCCATGTATCTGATATATTGTATTATTTCTTAATCTATGTGTGGATAGATAGCCTGATTCCATAAACCTTTTCAGTAGGGAAAAGCCTGCATGGATTCGATCCAAAGGCCACAGAGCTTAGAAATTTCTAAATCTTTTTATTCCCTGGAATTCATAGTCAAATGTTCACGAGATGCCAGATTTTGACCTCAGCTTTGTTGTATTAAATGCAGCATTCTCCAAGCTTCTTTGGTAGAAGGGGACACGGCTAGTGCTTTAATATAGATAGGGTGCAGAACACATGAACCAATTTCGCTAAGTTCAAAACGTATGAATGTTCCTTGTTTACCATCAACACCAACCTTTGTCTATATGAACCTCCAGAATTTTCCTTTCTCGTGTGACCTTGCGTCCCTGACAGTTTTTGCAGCGATCCTTGGGGTTAATGCGTTCCCCCTGTCCTTGACACTCGTGGCACACAGACTGAATTTGCTGCACCATTCCAGGACCCAGCTGCTGTATCCGCACCTGCATTCCAGTTCCTCTACAGTTACCACAGGATTCAACAGACCCTTTCTTCCCACCATAACCTAGAATATTAAAATGTTTTCAAATCAGTAGGATCAGTATAATTCATATCAGTACTATTATTATACACAGCTGATAGGTACATGAAACATAGATCCTGGGCTCATTACTTCCAACTTCATACCAGCCAGTTGTAAACTCCAGTTTTATATACTAAAACAAATTTTCATTCCATGAGACACTGACGCAATTAAAATTACCTTCACACTTGGCACAAATGACATTTTTCTGCAGGGCCAGTTTCCGTAAGGCTCCGTTGTACATATCCTCCAAAGACACCTTAAGCTGATGGATGACATCTTTTCCTTTTTGTGGGCCTTTCGGACCACGACGTCCTCCTCCCATCCCGAAGAACATGTCGAATATGTCCATAGGTGAGTGGAACTCGTTCTGCATACCCCCCTCCTTTATGGCTTGTTCACCTCCTTTATCATACAGTTCACGTTTCTTCTGGTCAGACAGTACTTCATATGCCTGGGAGATCGCCTTGAACTAATAGAAAACACAGACAAACACGTACAAAATATCCATATACAGACTATCAATTTATCACCGGAGTTGTCATGCAGAACACAGCTACTAACATGACTAAACATGCTAAAGTTTGATATGAAAAATTTATCAATAATCAATCTTCTATATTGACACATCAGCCACATGGAAATAAATTTGAAATGGGTACTAGTACTGTAACACGGTTTGAAGTGCATGTGTGGCTTTGTGTGCTGTACAGATTACTGACTGCATTCTGCAAATTGCATACAGATTACTGAATGTTATAACATTCATGGCTTTTGCCAACTGTGCTGCAGCTATGAAAATCAACTACTACTAGTCTATTACATATGTTAACCTCTTAAGTTGGTGCTACAACATCATCATGATTCTTTAGCCCACTGAATGATATTCAAAATAACGAATACTGCCTTAGTATTAGAATAGTAAGCGAATCTATTCCAACAATCTAGATTTCGCACATCTTGATGGCCCTGCAGCTTAGTACTGTCAAACTTTATTACTCAGTTGCAATTATACTTTTCTCCAGCAATGTTCAAGCACAGAATACTGCAGCCAGTACAACAAACCTTTTCTCCTTCATTTGGGTTCTTGTCCGGGTGATACTTCAAGGCCAGCTTTCTGTAGGCCTTTTTCAACTCGTCGGCTGTGGCAGTAGGTTTTACGCCAAGCATATCGTAGTAACCAGTTTCCTTCACCATGGCTGCGATATTTAACTGTAATTAAAATGTAGCAACAAATCATGCCACTGTTTGTGTTAGTCCTCTTGTACATAATTAGACATGCTGAATTCATATGATAAATAAACAATGGAAAATGAAATTTATATAAACAGATAAAGGAGGAAAATTCTAGACAAACATTGCGGCAGCCATGCAGTTGCCTGATCTAAATCGGTAAACAATTGTAAATCAATCTAGGCCTAACTAAACCCAATACTAGAATAATTATTCTCAAAGCGATACACGTACCTAACTACCAGTAAGCAACGTTGAACGGTTTTCTGTTGACACTGGACTGGTTGAACGGGAACCTCCGCTGTTTGCTGGCAAGTGCGTTGAAGTGGCTTCCAAGATGAACACAATAATCCCTTCGTTAATTCTTACCCCAAGTTTTGATTTGAACAAGCACACTGTATCCCAAACCTGCCACAAGCAGTCAAATGAAACACCCAAACAACCCCTAAACCAGCTAAAAGCGTTAACTTGAAATCGTCTTGAAAAGCTTCTGGAGGTTTCTCGAACTCGCTGAATCATGACATCACGTGTCAGAAAGGTTTCGACTATCAAACTACATTTTATAAAATTAAAATTTTAGTGTAACATGCCATTGATAATATTTGGTATTTCAATAATATTAGTCATAAAATGCTTCGTATAGTTGTCATTTTATTAATATTGCGGGTCGATACAATATATACAAAAAATATCAAGAGGAAACTATTTCTGAAAACAAGCAGATATACATCATTATCCGTATTTGTACGTTTGATAAACCAGATCACGCTGTGCTTTCAACACAAAACAAGCCAGCTATATGCCCAGGCTATAGTCCACGCCTTTATCGGAATGTCGATGGGTTGAACTATTTCAGAATTATTTATAGGACAGAGCATCAAATTTACGTCTAAAACACTTGAAACACCAGAAAGGCAAACATAAATTTATGTGCTTGTGATGTTTACCCAGTTTTCGAATACTGTCGTTTTTACTATATCATATCATATCATATCATATCATATCATATCATATCATATCATATCATATCATATCATATCCTATCATATCATATCATATCATATCATATCACATAATACATCACATCACATCACATCACATCACATCACATCACATCACATCACATCACATCACATCACATCACATCACATCACATCACATCACATCACATCACATCACATCAAATCAAATCATATCATAATTTTAAGAATAA
>JAAUYG010064768.1_pt1 | contig 10310 bp, 6 predicted proteins | sample 7278091 | NCBI WGS metagenome assembly JAAUYG01 (sample SAMN14350201, study PRJNA611818) | marine sediment metagenome | isolation source: surface marine sediment (0.6m) | place: French Polynesia: Moorea | collected 2018-08
CCCCCCCCCCCCCCCCCCCCCCCCCCCCCCCCCCCCCCCCCCCCCCCCCCCCCCCCCCCCCCCCCCCCCCCCCCCCCCCCCCCCCCCCCCTACCGTAGATGCCGAGAGGAAAACTTGTTTAACACACGGTCACATCAGGAGCGATGAGTATTCACCTCGAGGCGGGCTTTTCTACTACATGTACATGTATGCCATCCATTGTGTGATGTACTATTACTTTCCAAAGAGCTTTGTTTTTGTGCAAAAAGCTTGAGCCCATTTCAACTCTTACTTCTATCACTAATGTTATTATAAAGCATACACCGATAAAACCGAGCTGAGAGAGGTCAGTTTCATTCTCTGTATTTTTTGTTCTGAATATATGTGAACATTGTTGTAAAGGCCAGCAGATCAGTGTGCCGGCTGCATGGGTTAAACCAAAACAAGCTACATTTTCTGTCGTCTAGTACTTTTTGTGAGTGCCTTAATTCCGTAATACATGCGTGCCCTTAGTGGCACATTTATCTAAACAGAATTTTGCCCGAGTCGTATTTTACAGAAAAATTATGACCAACTGCAGATTCGGTCGCTCAGTCGAACCGGGATGCAATTGAGGTGATTTCTTGTCGCTGAACTGCTAACATTGGCCCAAAGAAAAGAAGAAAATGTCTATTCGGGGAGTATTTTACCAATACATCTTTCCCCATGTCCGCAAAAACCAGTTATATCGATTATAGCTATATCTTAGTGCACCATTAAGGCCCAGTAGTAGGTTGTATATTGGATATTTTAACATGCATATAGTATGCGTTTGTGTACTAAAACATACATCTATATGAGTTAGAGACGGTGCGTGTATATGCGTAGACTGGTTAAGTCAATACTGGAAAATGGAGGGAAAAAAAAAAGAAAAGACAAAAAAGGTGGTGAAAATGCATTATACATTCACTACGTAATGGACATTGACATTTGTTGGGAACTTCTGGAGAGTAGAAGGTACGTGTACTCCCTTGTTTACGGATTTGGGTGAGCCGCCTGCCTGACGGAGGTGGGGCAGTGGGGGTGACGTTGCATGTTGGAACAGCGCAAAAGAGTTGCTGCTTGATAAAAGGCGGATACGATCTAACAAGTGGTGATATATGCAGTTCCTTGGTGGAGTTACAAATTAGCGTCCGGTCTGCAATGCTGAATATGCACGCGGAATTCTGATTGCAGAGGAGAAAATATTGACACAAGCTGTGGTAGTAAAGCATCGTCTATGCCGAAATGAACCATTCGTCTTAAGCCAAGCGGCCCGCAATTGACGGGAAACGGAACCGACCGGAGATGGTGCTAGGAGAAGGACGGAAGTCGCCGCGGGGCATTACGGGAACTGCGGTGCCTTATGGGACACGCCCGCTTTCCAACCTTGAGAGAGAGAGAGAGAGAGAGAGAGAGAGAGAGAGAGAGAGAGAGAGAGAGAGAGAGAGAGAGACTCACCTTATAGAATTGACACACAAGTTACTGTTGCTCAATCTTTACTGAATTCCTGAAATTCACAGGGCTCAAACGCATTCAGATATTGGAAGCCAGCAAGAACAGGCACTTACCCAGCACGCATTTGATCGTCTGCTTCTTGCGTTGATGGCATTCTTTATTTCCTGTCATCATTTTTTTTCAATAGGAACGAAAGAAAGGAGATGTATACGATACGTCATAAATATATATTGTACAGACTGTTTTATAAGTCATGCTCCATTGGAGTACGAGGTGTGCCAATCTTTGATACAAGTCCACATAAAGGAAGAATTTGCAAAGGTTGAGCCATTCGCTACACCTTCCCTTCACCCCCAATGGCCCTGGATGGTAATTCGCAGTAGCGGATGATCTGGTATGCAAGAGAGAGGGTTTTTTGTCTGTGAGCTCAAGACGTCGTACGGTAAAATTACGGCCCTACGCTTCCGCCATTACAACCAAATTGCAGGAACCGCGTTGATGTCGAAAGCTCGGTGCCTGCATGCAGAGAGCTCCTGTCACAAATACTCCTTGCTCCTTGCTGAATTCAAGCAGAGAAAGGATACGTCGGACGGAACTGGTCGTAATCTAGTCATTGATTTTTTCCCGACATCTTGCAGACCAAACAGGCTCCTGTATAGTTTCAGATTCCAGAGGTCGTTCTTGCTTGCTTTTTTGAAAATAAGCTTTTTATACTCTGCGTTTGCATGATTTGTCTACGAAAATCTCTAATGCATTGGTGATGCAAATTGTACTGCAACAGAAGCCCTACTACTACTGTTACTGCTGCTGCTGCTGCTGCTGCTACTACTATTGCTGCTGCTGCTGCTGCTGCTTCGTGTTTCATATTTCTTGATGTTTCTCTACCCAGTGACTGACGAGTTTAATCCACAGGGAAACTGGTCCTGTTGAATTAGTTTCAGTTTATTTAGTCAGTCTGCATTATTGGAGGAGGATTCCAGTGCTGCTCTAAACGGCGGGTCGGAAAAAAAAGAAAGCTTTATTTCAGAACTACAGGCATTCACATTTATTTTCTTGTGCTTCTAACCACCGTGACCTTTTCGTATTCAGAATGAAAGAGACGCCTTTAACATGTGACCCACTTTTTGCCTCACTCGTTACATTGGTGACGTCAACTGGTGCGGCAAGCGCACTTGAAACTCGACGCGAGGGAAACCTTTGGGGTTGTATCAAGCGTAACAGGGCCAATTTCAAACCCAGGCACCGGAAGTCAGGTAGCATAATCACGGGAGCGTAATTTGCAGCCATATATTTTGACGGACGTGCATCCGCTTGGCACGGCGAGCAAGGAAAAACGACCGCATATTCTGTTGTTCGCAGCGAAGCATTCTCCGGCACACAGACGTGTAACGCGGCAGAGATGCTTGGATTACAAAGTCTTTTTGTGCTTTAGTCCATGTGAAAAATATCTGATATTTATTAGGTTATTGTCGTGGGACACGAGACAGGGGTTGTAGTTTAGGCGACGTAATTGTCTTCATCTGCTGTTTATTGGCTTCCGTTCGTACGTCTCCATTTCTCTCACTTCTCTCACAGTTCTAACAGTGAGAAATGAGAGAGAGAGAGAGAGAGAGAGAGAGAGAGAGAGAGAGAGAGAGAGAGAGAGAGAGCGGTGCAGTCTGCTACCTAGCCATATTGCTCCCGAACACCAAGCACGCCTTTCTCTGAAAAACACCTTTTATTGGATTATGATAATGCTGGGAAACCTTATTAAAGCTCGCACCACGCCAGAGCTAATTGAATAGCGTTGCCCTGCTGCTGTTAGGGGGACACAATGTGCCATGGCGAGAGCCGTTGATTTAGATAATGTCGCGGCCTTAGGACAATTAGCATACGGGGCATTTATTTCTCACACGCAGATCCACCAAGTCAAAGATTTTCGCCTTGCTCATTTATTACGAGATTGCAGACAGTATTCAGAACATACAGTATTGGGCCAAATTGGTTGTCACACTGCACACAGATGTTATTTTTTACTTTCTTAATGAAACTATCGCAATATAAATTCGTCTGAGTAACACAAAATGTAAAGCAATGTTTATGAGTCCTTAAATAGCTGTATTTAGCTAAAAACTTTGTGAATAAACTTCTATTGTTCCAAATTGTACATCTAAAATACATGCAAGGAGTATTTAGCCCCACCAATCCACAACATGAATAGTCGGAAGCCAAAATTATGCTTGGCCCTATGATTGCCATTCAACCAATCTCATTCCGTCATATAAAGCTTCGGCCAATCACGAGGCCGCGCGTCACGCTTTTCGCTTCTTTGGGGGTATTTTCGGAACATTTTCCCACCATCTGATTTAAAATAATCCCTATTGTGCATCTACAAATGCACGTGACAACCTTTTTGGCCGATATTATATATGACGTTTACATTCTAGTAAGTGTGACTGTGAGTAAAATTTTTTCGAGTTATCGCCTACCGTAAAACCGCCGAAAAAGAAGTTAACACTGACAATTATTTGGGGGACTGGCCTAAATACACGTACTCTTTTCAGACTTGACTATGTTTATTACGCAATCATCTTGAATGGCAGTAGCAAGCGAACGCCTTAAACTTGGCAATATATGTAGCTAGTGACCCGACAGGAATACCTATCTCTTCAAATTTTCTCTCTTATCACTCCTAATTTTTCTGCCCTCACCCGCGGGTGCCGGTACCTTCAAGTTGCTTTACGCCATCGCAGATAGCTGCAGGGCACAGGGAATCTGGTGTTAACTTTTGGGACTTCATTTGTATTGATGCGTCTGACAGCTCACCCTATCAAGTTCTTCCCAGTTTGATCTTTCCTTGGGGTTTGTTTGCGATGGCTCCGACAATAAAGATTAGTTTTCCCCCTAGCAGCTATGCAACAGAAGGGCAGCGAGACAAAAAACCTGACGAATTTCAGTTATTTGTTCCACGTCCGTCTCTCACCACAAGTCGGAACCAGCCCAAACAAACCCCCGACAAAAGAGCGATGTGGAAACAGTGTGTTTTACAGGTGACTCGATAAGGTCGTCGCCGTACCTTATCCCGATCCCTGCCATTCAATTCTCCATGGAAAAACCCGCCCAGAACTAGAACGAACACTCCAGCATCGATCGTAACCTATGATGAACGCTCATTGTCTCGCGTCTGTGGTGGCCATATAATAAGGCGGTTTTATCTATGAGGCGCTACACGGAAAAATATCCACTTTCCTTGTTATTGAACCATATATCAAAGCTGCAGGTATTTCGGTCAAGGCTCAGCCTCTGTTTTTTCGCTCTTTATGTGGTCGTCCATTGTCATTTGGCCATTAAGTGGAATGTGCTTGTTGTGGCAGGTTTCGTACTCCTGCAAGATGAGCACAGATGTTACTTTTTCTCGTTTGTTTGAATGTCAAGCGGGCGCTTATCGCGGCCGTAGAAAGTTATGATGATGCCGCTAACGTACCAATACTCCAAAGAGTAATGGAAAATGATATTTGCAGGGGCTACTCATGTTTGTATATTGGAAACAGCGCTGGGGCATACTTTACAGCCATAGCTCGTGGTCTGTAGGAACTTCATATAAGCCTCACAGTGCAGGCAATGAAGACAGGACACTGTTCCTTTTTTCCATAAATAAATGACTACCTGCCACAGAATTTGAACAATGATAAGTATAACATAGTTACATTTTTAATTAACAAATGTGAATTTATTTATACACGTTGATCTGTTAAGCTGTTATATTTTCTCACCTTGTACAGCCAAACGTACATTAATACTTCAATGTTTCTGTTATGTTTCAGACGATCGTAGGTCCTCGTGTTCCGCAGTTCCCGTCCCAGCCCTCTGCCATGGGTTCTATGACCGGGGAGGTCTCACTGGCCCTGACCCAGTGGAATGATTCGTCCCCTCCAGACTTCGCGCCGGACAATGACACAAACGCGTCGCTGTTAGCCAAGCAGGCGGCCAGCCAGGCCGCCAGTATGGCCACCTGTGGCATCTATGACTTCACCGTCGAGGCCGTCCTCATGGGAGTCCTCTGTCTGTTCGGCTTCGTGGGCAACTCGCTGTCCATGGTCTGCCTGTGGAAGGACAAGTCGAAGACCGCCACTCCTTTCCTCCTAGTATCCCTAGAACTGGCTGATACACTGTTCCTGATCACTGTGGTGATTTTACGCGTACTCTCTTCCATTATGGAGTCCTACCCTCACCTGATGCCGCTGGAACTCGAGTTCACCTACATAGGGAAATACGTCTTCCCCCTTGCTCTGACCACCGAGATGTGGACAATCTACCTGACCTTGCTGGTGACAGTCAACCGGTATATATCAGTCTGTAGGCCATACGAGGCCTCGGAACTGTGCTCCATTACGCATGCGCGAAAGCATGTGATACTTGTAGCGGTGTTTTCTATAGTGTACAATATCCCACGGTTTTTTGAGCGCGAGGTGACGGTAGTGTTAGTGGATAAAGTGACTAATTCAACCAGGCCCACCTTAGCGTTGAGTGCCATGGGCAAGAACCAGGTGTACCAGCTTCTATACGGCAACGCCCTCTACTGCGTGGTTATGTTCTGTGTGCCGCTGATAACTCTAATTATACTCAACTATAGACTGATCAAAGCACTGAGGAAGACAAAGAGGAAGCGCGCACAGCTGCTGCGGAGTACGACCACGGACTCTCAGAGCCGATCTGAGGATGATATCACCCTCATCCTCATAGTGGTCGTGCTGGTCTTCATAGTGTGTCAGGCGCCCGCCCTGGTCACCCAGCTCCTTGCAGTGATACTGCCGAAGAATATGCGCTTCTGTCCCGCGCCTTTCTTCTACTACGAGCGCATCAGCGACCTGTTGGTGGTCGCCAACTCCTCCCTCAACTTCATCATCTACTGCTTCTGCAGCCGCAAATTTCGGCAGATCCTGATACGGCTGGTATGCCAGCAGGGCCTTGACTCGCCCGAGCCCAGCCAGGCGGTGGCCAGGGCACACAGTAGGGCGCCCACCTGCAGCCAGATGGCAGCGGAGAGATCCCAGGTGGTGCAGCATACAGCCATCACCACCCTCAACGACACCGGAGCTACCGTCACCGCCCTCAACCACGGCAACACTCTGACGGTCCCTCAAGTCGCACACGGCAATGGACAGCCGCATCAGGCGCAGCAACCCAACGACGTCGTGGAACACGTGCAAACTTCGTCTGGAAACGCCGTGGCCTCTTCTGTGTGAGAGTACGCGTACAAAAAAAATCGGTTATGAAATTCGCTATCAGGAAGACACCAATCACATTGTAATACACAAGAAAGTAAATACAAGCACAAAAGATCAAACCTGCATGAACTTTGTGTACTTTTATTTCAAGATGCCTTTATCAGCAATGGAGGAGGGCAGGTGTTTGGTGACATTTGTTAGCGCTGCCCTGGAAATGTCGTGACCAGCTCTGTGCTTGTGCCCCGAGACTTGACGTCACGAAGAATGCAGCTTGATTGGAGAGGCATGCAGGAGCTCCACTGACGCTCACGAGAGCGGGCAAAGCCAACGGATTGTGCAAATTGTGTAGCGGGGTCGCAAATGGCCACCTTGCTGGAGCCCCACGGAGGGACTAGTACAAAATCCGGGGCCACAGACCGACGGGCTCCTACAATACCGGGCAGGCGACCTATAATGATTACCGGTCTGACTACTGTGGGTGACAAGCGGCTTGGCCATGGCGACTCCATAAAATTGGATTCATTTGCTTGGGGGGATGGACTGCAGAAGAAGCCTTAGCACACGGGTTCTGGAATGGGAGAGACTGGATGGGTGAATTGAAACTTTGGGACAGTTTTGAGAGAGAGAGAGAGAGAGAGAGAGAGAGAGAGAGAGAGAGAGATCATTTGGAAGAAACGAGAGAGAGAGAGAGAGAGATCATTTGGAAGAAACACCTTATCACCTTATTTACACTACACTGATTTATGAGGGTCTTTGTCCATCAACAGAGCTTATTGAGTGGACTTCCACGTCAGCCGTTACCCTAATACCCCAGTGATCGTGACGTCATAGTCTGCCAGCCCTGTCTTTCCGTGTTAACCTTAGTACGTTACGGCCCGTTAGCCCGTAAATACCCTCAGCGCCTGTATGAAGCCACTTGACAGGCACACCCCATTTATGTTCGGCGTCCTTCAGCCTGAGGTACAGGGGGGCGAAGATTATTCTGATCCACTTGTGCGACTCGTTAAGGGATAAAGACATCATTCCCAGCGAGAGACAAGCAAAGACGGGGGAGCAAGAGATTGGCGGATTAAACGTCGGTCGCGTAAGCGTCTTACACGCAAAAATGCCAAATTGCCCGCCAAATTGGATCTGAATGTGCGTAGCATGGCTTTTATTCCCGGTCGATATCAATTTTCAAGGACAATGTGGTGGGTGTGATGGGGGGCAGCTGGCCTGGCCCCTCTCGTCCCCTGAATGCTAAAGTTGCTAGCCGTAAACTTCTGTGGTCCCTTAGCGTTCTGCATGCGTCGTGTTTATCCCTTTGAAGTAAGATGTGAAAGGTGTAATGCACTAGTACTCATGGGAATCAGGAAACTTAGATGTTAGATAAATCTTATTATACATCAGCCGGAACATAATGCTTCTCATGCTTCCTGTTATAGATAAACGAATACACAAATCGGACAGCCGGCCGTGATTCTTGGCGGCCGTCTATGCTTTCTTAAGACTTTAAGATCAAATCTCCATGACCACACATTCGTTTTGTTAAAATCAATCAGAGCTCCTGCTAATATCGCTTTATTTGTCGTTAACTACACGATGATCGATGCATGATGATGGGTGATGAACGTTGATGGATCCGCAATCTTTGCAGGGGGTGGGGGGTGGTTTGGGGAAGGGTAACCAGTAAGACGGCGCAAAACTTAAAACGTAGTGGTTCGTTGCACATTTTGGTGTATAAGAGATGACCGGATGCTATTCATAACGTAGTTTCATGAAAAGAGAAGGCCGACATCGTCAATTCTCCTATCTGGCAAATGGCGTTGCTGATAGTCGGAATACGGTTATACTTGAACTGACTTATATGCATTGTATGAAAATTATGCAGTTATTGCGAGTGATAAAAAAGTGGACAGTGTAATGTGTGGAATTTCTGATCGAAGGCAGAACGCGTCACTTATACATGGTTCATCTCTCACAGTTCATCCCCCACTTCCACCGCACCCCACGATATCTCCGGTAAACCAGTCAATAAAATAATGAGCTAGGCAATTTTTTATCTTTCCTTGCACATTCATCATTTCGTGCCGTAAACGAAGGAATTATGTCCCCACATGTGTCTTTAATTTTGCTGTTTAACACATTTTTTTTCATTATCCCCGATGCTCACGTGAAGTACATGCTGTCTGTGAGGACACTAACCCAACGCTACATATAAGGAAACAGATTGAAGCAACCTTGACTTGTGTGCGTGGCTGTGTGCTTGGAGTGGGTTTGTATACACGTGTATCGATAGACTAGAAAAGTAGCTTCACGTAGTTGTAATCACTGTGATGTGAAATTGAAACATATACTTGAAATCAACTTCCTTTCGTTCTTGTTTGTTTCTGGTGGTCGGCAAGAATCGACGTGCTGCAGAACAGACTGAAATAAATGACCAAATCGTTTCTTGTCTCCCGTGTTATATATTTGAATATTCTTAACGCATTTCTGCAGATGTCGTAACAACATCGTGGCACTGTCATTCTCTTTGTCTCGAACATCAAAGCCTGTAGAGAAACTACAGCGCATAGATGCTTAAGATAGGATATACATTATGCAACAAACCGACCCTACTCCGTGCAATAATCACCCGATCACTTCTGGCACTCCTGGCTCAGCAACGCATTTTCCCCCTAACATGTACTGTACCTGATTGTAGTCAGCTGGAAGCTGATTAATGACACAGAAAGAACAGCGTCACAGCTTCCCTCTGAGGTTAATCCTTTCACACGTGTGATCGATGAAATGATGCCGATTTAACCCCTCGGCATAAAATCGCTCACAGATCTTCGATCCCAGAGAGAGGCTGACCGTTCCCACAGGTCATTCATTGTCCCTGGGCATTGTCAGTGATGGGCCGCAGGTCACTAAATCGTTGAGTAGCGCATGCAGATGTTGTGCCATTCCGAACAGCTCACAAACATGACTTGTTTGCACAAGCGATGCTTTGCGCTGCCCACGGATCGACGTGTGTGACCTTGGGATCTTTTGGTCTCGATAATCTCTATAATGCATGTCAGAGGATGCATCTGGTCATCAATAAGTGCACCACCCTATATGTCAGTGGGTCGCTTAATAACGAAGACTGATTACGATGATGATGCTACCTGTGCTGGTGGCCAAGGAAGATCGTTCACACTTTTGCCAGTTGTCCACATGAGAGGGTTCTATAGAGACGAATGTAAACAGTGCAGCTCTCCGGTTTGATTCAGAGCCAGTGTATTACTTTCATCTCATCTCATAGTATGTTCGGTTGCTATGGTGGGCTATAGGGTGATTAGGAGCATAGAAGAAGTCAACTCGACCAACACGTACCTTGTGTACACGGGCCTTTCATGCGTTTGTCCTTAAACTTTGATGGCATGTTATATTTGTATTTTAGGCTTTCTTTCTTTTCGTTTTTTTTTTTTTTTGGGGGGGGACGTCACTGGGGGTGGGTGTGGAGGGTGGTATGCGATGGATTCTTCTTCTTCTTCTTCTTGTGCGTGTTGTTCTGCTTCTTCTTCTTCTTCTTCTTCTTTTTCTTCTTTTTCTTGTTATTAGTATTATTATTTATTTATTTATTTACTTTTGGGGGTCTCTCCCAAGTCCACCTAATTTTGGTTACCTTTCCCCTTTTATGTC
>JAAUYG010068838.1_pt1 | contig 10310 bp, 4 predicted proteins | sample 7278091 | NCBI WGS metagenome assembly JAAUYG01 (sample SAMN14350201, study PRJNA611818) | marine sediment metagenome | isolation source: surface marine sediment (0.6m) | place: French Polynesia: Moorea | collected 2018-08
GATTAACCAGAATCCATAGTCATCATATACGGGGCATATCATGATGATATTGGTATTTTATTACCGTTCAGGACGTTTGATGCGAGGCGCGGCGCCGTGAAGGCAATCAGTCACGCGCAAGTACGAAACCTCCCTGCCACTGGACGGTCTCGTCTCCAGTTTCGGATCAATGGAATGCACAGCTTGGAGCGGAGCCTCGCACTGCGTCCGGCAACGTCAAAGCCGGGGCATGGCTCGACCAAAGACAGCGCGACCGGCTGGACAGCTTTGCTAGAGGAGGGAGAGTCTAGCAGGAGGGAGAGTCCAGCGAGATAAGGCTGTGTTCAGAGCCCGTCCGTGACCAGATTGTGGGATATTAAAGAAAAGTCGCATACCTGCACCACAGTTCTTACCTTGCCCAGAACTTTCCATTCAGGTAAGTGGCGCTTGCTGCAAATTTGGAATCGTTTTTCGAGTTTCTTTAATAACACCAGGAGTTAAGTTTTTCACTTCAACTCGTCTACACTACTCAAGTGCATTTTTTTCTTGTACCAATAAAATTATGCAATATTCTAACTACCATCTTCTAGCTACAATGTACAGTGATGCCATCCTGACATCCGGACCGGGCCTCTCTAAAACACTTAATATCATGAATATGTCCAACTTTTGACTTAGTCGTCAATCTGAGCAATGCGATTGGCTAAGAATTCGACTTCAGTCAAAACTTAGATTTGAGTATATTGGAGAACTCCGAGACTGTGTTTGGCAACAGAAACCCGTGAGGCGCATTGCAGCTGGAGTCAGATATGCAGATATGTATTTCACGCTAAAATATTTGGCCGACTTCAAAAAAGTATGACTGAATTGTTCTCTGGCAATTAGTGTGGTGATGTAATGATAATGTAAAGCGTTAGTTACTCGTGTGCAAGTTTCACAAAATGGCGTAGCACAAACAACACTACACATGGGCTAGAGACTTTAGTCAATTAATATACTCTGAGCGATGCGATTTGTCTGAAAATGTGACAAGCCAAAACCTACCCTTAAGTATTTTTGAGTTCTCCAGCCCTGGTATCCCGTATTCCGAACAAACACGTTCGTCACAAACTGGATTGAGATACGTGTAGATGCCCCATTTACCCTTCAAAAATTCTTGAGTCAGACCTACATATAAATTCAAGCTAATTACCACAGCAAGCGTTTGCCATCCATGCTCATCAAAGGTGTTTAGAAGAAACCGTGCCCAGATGGTGAATAACCACCAAATGTCGAAGCCATATGATGTACATGTATGTTTGGAAACCCCACTCTATCATTACAATTTGGCCACATATGACATTTTGAAATGTCATAGGGAAGGTTGGGATACTTGCATCTTGTATGTACCCATAGATGAGTGCATCGATCTGTGCTGTGCTGTCCACTAACTTTGCAATAATTTCGGGGCAATTTGAGGGCAAAGATACGAAGTAGCAGTTTGAATTTAAACATGTGGGCGTTTATTTTGTTATAAAAACATTCGAGTTGATATACGTTGATAGCTTGTAGCCTGTTGCTGTTTAAAACGGAATGCACTCATTTTGTTTATATACAGATGTGTGTTGCTTTTGTTTTTGTAAGTTATGGTCTTCGTCTTGGAGTAAGTGATAAACAAATAACAAATCCTGCCCACTTCCATGCAATTTTATTCTTCCAGACCCCATTGCCACCGCGAATTGAAACTCCTCATTTTTATATCGAAAGTTCTGATCTATGGTGTTATTTGTCTACATGACTTAACAGAGAGTGCCGTTCAAATTAATACTCTTATTTAACTACTTGAACTTAGCAGTGTCGTTCTGATCAAAGGTGTTATTTGCCTACATAAAATAGGGGAAACGAAGTTTTGCTGCTGTTGAAAAACCCTCTGGAATTCTGGCCAGTTTGACAAATATCATTTAACAGCGGCAACTGAGAAACGTTGGCAACAACAGCGGGATGCCAGCAGGGCCCAGGGTCGGTTATCTTGGCTCTTCAAAGCTTAACGTTAATCTACAGGTGGCATACTTCCATTCTTTTTTAAGATCCATCTGGGTCAGTTGTCCATAGCCGCAGTAGATAGGCCACTCGCCAAGTGTTGTTTCACTAACTTACCACAGCTAGCGCAAAAAGAATGTTGAAGCTTCTCCCCCCTCAAAAAAGAACACTACCGGAAGTATTTAGTTCGTGGAGTTTGTGGCACAAGGTCGGGAATGGCTTTCGTCACTTCCGGTGGCTCGGCGTAAAGTTGTTTTGCTTACTTCAGGTCTACAGCTGCAAGTTGGCACTTGCCACGGGAAAGTCTGCAAGAAGCTTTAATCGATGCTCAGTGATGACACACGGAGAGCGGGGCTGCATGGGAAAACACGCTTCTCATTAAAAACCTAATACTACATCAGTGCCAGATACAATACAAAATGCCCCATGTGGCCAACGAAAAAGCCAATTAGAATTTTTCCAGCAACGTCTGAAACGGTCTCCCCTGAGGCTGGCTAAACTGGAACTGGAAATTCAGAGAACGTTCTATGATTGATAATTCGGTTTGGGATATTCTAGATGACACTTAGTTCTACACAAATGGGATGGGTCTGGGGTGGTTGTAGCCGAAGCTTATTATCAACACTCCCACGCAGCGGTTGTGTTTGAGATATCAAATTATAAATATAATTACATATACTGCACCAAAAAAAGTTAAGGATATTAAATATCCTTAACTTTTTTGTGTAGTGTATATCTGCTTCATAAAAATATCTGATGCAGGGTTATTGATCATACTGCTATCGGAAACGGTGGATACATATGTCACTTCGGATTACGGCTAAATATTTGTTTTTATTTGAGATGCTGAACAAGATTTAAGTTAGCTTTTCGATAATGAAAGAAACACCTTTACAGTTCAATAAGCTGAACTAAAATTATTCGCCTAACACATATATAAATCGTTTATAGAAATTGTCTTTACAAATGTTACTTTATCTGAGAAAAAAGTCATAAAGACCTGACTCCAAATGTTTCATCACTTTCTCTGATCCTCTGTATAAGAGGCAGCCATGGATATTACCCTTGAGGCCAGTGGGCAAAAGACTTCAGTCCAATACCGCAGAATTTCTAATAAGCACCTGGGCGGCAATAAATTTCAGATGTGCCTTAGACCCGGCTGCTATTGGAGGCTGACGTTTGTTAGAGGTATATAATTAGAGGCAATTTTCAAATTCAATGTCTCCGTACAACCGGCCCCTATTAGAGACCGGCTTTTATTGGAGGCCAGGCGCTTATTAGCAGTTTTGTGGTAGTTATCTTTATCACTAGAAAGAGAATGGTTGCCATGGTGCTATCGAAGTTAAGGTTTACTAATCACCTTGGTAGTTCGTTTGTAGACTTATGGCTTTTCTAGAAACGCTCCCCCGGCTTTATTTGAGCGAAAATGGGCACGGCTGATTACTGGACTCTAGTGACTCCTGAATGTCGCGTGTTGATGCCAAACGAAAAGGCTGTTTGTCTTATAAAGAAAGTCAGTTCCTTCCAATTATGACCATTGGACGCCTTTTATATGGTTACTTTTAGTGAAACACTGTAAAGAGTTTTTTTAGGGAGCCTACACGATACGGTCATACGATGCTCGGGTAAACTCCAGAACACGCATCCGTGCAGTGCTTCGAAATTGATTTTTAGCTCTGCTTTGTGCCGCTGCACAGCAGAGCTAGTCATGACGAGAGTGTCCATCGTCGGTCAGTCGTTCGTCCCTCCACCCATAAAACCCCTTTTCTCGGATACCGAAGGAATGAACGTCTGGAAAAGGTACCTATCCACCGTATCTCCAGACCACTTTTTTTGCAAAATATCATTTTTTTTTACAAACTTTTCCTTTTCGTTAATATGGGACCATGTTTGTGGAAATCTTTCAAACAGCATCTCCCCTGAAAGGATACAACAGATTCACCCCCACAAATCACACATATTCCTAGAGAAGGTCTCTACCTCGGGCTTACCTACCTAGCATATACGGGGTACTTTTGACCTTTAAGGGTTCAACGTCAGTCTGAGGCGATCGGTGCATTTCCGATTTTTCCCATTCGGCTGGCCGTAGAGTGAAAGGGACCGAAATTTGCCCCTTGAGGGTACATGTACAGGTATTTCGTGTATATAGGGTACCTTTGACCGTCAGGTGACCGTCAAGGTCAGTTTGAGTCATTCGGTGCATATCTGATTTTTTTTTCGATTTTCGACAGCCTTATATCTTGAAACCGGCTGGACGCAGAGCGAAACAAACCAAAATTTGGACCCCCTGGAAAGTACTTATTGTATATAGGATACCTTCACTGTTAAGTGTTCAATGCCTTTCTGAGGCCATTCAGTGCATTTCTGATTTTTCCGAATTTTGACAACCTTGTATCTGAACACGGCTGGTCATAGAGCTAACCAAGTTAAAATTTGGACCTCGAAGGCAAGTACTTCGAGTATACAAGGCACTCTTTACTGTTAAGTGTTCAAGGTCATTCGGGGAATTCTGACTTTTCCGATTTTCAACAACCTTGTGTCGCAAAAACGGCTGGTCGAGGAGTGAAAAGGAACAAAATAAGCCTCTGGGATAAATTTTTAATATGCACAGAGTACATTATGACTGTTAAGTGTTCTAGGTCATTCTGATGTGATTTGGTTCTTTTTTATCTCAAAAATGGTTGGTCGTAGAGCGAAGGGGGACCGAATTTGGGCCTCGAGGATAAGTATCTAGTGCGTGCAGTGTGCTTTTGATGTTTAAATGTTTCAGGTCAGTCTGAGGTCATCCGGTGCATTTCCGACTTTTGATAGCCTTGTGTCTCGAAAATTGCTGGTCGTAGAGCGAAATGGACCAAAAGTTGGACCTCGGAGATACTTACTTAATACATATAGCGTACTTTTGACCATGAAGTATTCAAGGTTACTCTGAGGTCATTCAGTGCATTTCGGATTTTTGACCGAGTTACATGAGTGACCTTGGCTACATAGCTACTTAGCTAGTAGCTGCATGGCTATTAGGTATAAGCCTAATTTGTTCCTATATGTTCCTCAAGGTGACCAAGCAGGACGTCAAGGCTCCTGGGCCTCTTGTTTATTCCGGCCGCAATAACACAGGGTGTAATTGGCTTTCGTTAATCTTGCTGAGGACGATTACACGTGATGACATTACTCCCTGTGGGGCCTCATAATGTCCAGTGAATCCATGGACACTGTTGTTCGAGTCTCCTGGACAATCCCTCGGGCACACGGTGTGTGTGTGTGTGGGGTGGGGGTGGGGGGTGGGGGGGTAGGATTGACCAGAGAAGCAGCGACGCTTCGTGATTGATTGAGGGGTGTGGTGTCGGAAGGAGGCTGGCTGTGACTTTTTCGAAGCAACTAAAGAAATAAACATGGGTGTTCACTGTGTATAAAACGTGGAAATAAACAGAATAGATGAATCAAAATCTGAGTAAGTGAATGAGTGAACTGACTCACTGATTGATTGATTGAATAAATGATTGAATGATCGATTAAATGATCAACTTAGTCCAGCTGAATGAGTCAAAGAAACACTCTCACTATCACTCGTGGATGAATGATTAAAAAGAACGAGGAAGCCACATCTGGCTGCAGTGAAGATTTAATAAAAAAAAAACAAAAAAACGAAAGACTCACTGACATAGGAACAAAATTGATCAATTTTGAATCAGAAAATTTGTGAATAAAACTAGGAAACGATATCGAAATGCCGCGGTTAAAGTAAGGACAGCTAAGGTGTTGTGGAGCGACAGACTTGAACTTTTGTCACAGGAAAGTTTGGATGACTACATGAAAAACACGAGCAAGTAATTGGACTGTAATCTATGGCAGTAGGAAGTACCAAAATACCTCCATTAAATTCCGTTTTCATTCATTTGCCTGTCAGAAGGTGAATATCGATCGATTGATTTCCTCAGAAATGCGCGAAGATATCGCTGCCGTTAACTTTTATGCATGTCACACGAAAGGTTATATATAGCTCCCGTGGACCAAATTACTGCTTGACTATGGGCCCGAGACACAGGGTGCTCTCTGCTAGGTAACAAAGCGTCTGAAAACTACAGCCGATGATTTTGTGGTATCTGCGATATCTAGCGTGCCGTTTTATGCCTACAGGAAAAACGTTTCCTCGTAAAGGCTATAATAATTGTGGATGCTATCAAATTATTCACGCTTGGGGGTCGGTCGTAGGGCGGGGAAAAGGGGTCGGCGGCTACCTCGACAGAGTCTTAACTGCAATTTATGGCAGGGCCGTGCCCCAGTTAGGCAATGCTGAAGACGGATTGGGGAATGGCTTCACTGACCCTTTTCTGGTATACCGGTAATCTTTGGCAACCTTTGCCGTCGGCGATGGAAATTATAGCGCGACATGCTTCAAACCATACATACAGTAGAGTCTTGTCTCATCTCATCAGCTGTTCCAGCTCTAATAAATTACAAGCATAATACAGCAGTAATTAGGAGTGTAAATTGCTGGCTTAATTATTGCCATCTCGACGTGCTAGGAACTTAAACCAAGAGGCCCACTGATGTCGCAAGTCCGTTACTACTCGGATAGCAATTCTTTGCACAAAGGCAAATGTACTTTACAGTTGTCAAAAATGCGCAAGTGTGATTCAGTTGCTGACATCCACTTTACTATGTACAAATTAAGTATGCATTAGCATTTACATGGTAATGTTATGGCAACTGCACTACAATGGTATGGTAACGATAACGGCATTATAATGGTATGGCAACCGCACCATAATGATATGGTAACGGCACTATACATGCTATAATGGTATGGTAACGGCACTATAATGGTATGGTAACGGCACTATTATAATGGCATGGCAACTGAACTACAATAGTATTGTAACGGCACTATAATAGTATGGTAACGGCACAATAATGGCATAGCAACGGCACTATAATGGGATAGTAACGGCACTATAATGGTATGGTAACGGCACTATTATAAAAATGGCATGGCAACTGAATTATAATGGTATGGTAACGGCACTATAATGGTATGGTAACGGCACTATAATGGTATGGTAACGGCACTATTATGGTATGGTAACAGCACTATAATGGCATGGTAGCGGCACTATAATGGTATGGTAACGGCACTATAATGGTATGGTAACGGCATTATACTGGCATGGCAACGGCACTGTGCATTTTTAGAGCACCTTACTCTTTGTAATGCAAACTCGAGGGCTTGAATAAATAACTGCAGTCAGAACCTTTGGCTGAAGCAGTCGGCATGAGGTCAGAATATTTATGGAAGACGGCTATGGTGGAAGAGCCGTTTTGGAATAAATAATTTTGAAATGCAGATTGAGCTCTTGGTTGCAATGGTATGTCCAAGTGGAGTTGCAACTAATCCGTATCCTTAAGTTTAAAATTTATATCAATACTCCCACCCCTTCTTTAGATAACTGAAGTGTAGGATTTCCCGCTTGGATACAACGCTAGGTATTAGTTTTGTCTGAAAAATATGTCTGAAAATATTCTAAGGTAAAAATGGACAGAGCCCTGGTCGGAATCCAGTCTAGGGCATTACTGTCCCATCTTTCACCTTATTTTCCGCGCATCTTTTGTCCAGTTTAGCCAATCATCAGGTAGAATAGGGACCCCAAACAGACTATATCCTATTTCTATCAACTTTAGTCAAACGTAAAGTTTTCAAGCGGTCAACATACATGTATTTCGTGAGGACCAAAACGGAATACAGAGGGAAACCTGGAGAAATAGCATTTTGAAAAGTTCAATATGTAAACCCTAATTCCACTGAGCACACAGAGTGATATGTGAAGAAAAAAAAAATCATGTACTATACCCTGACGGCACAGTGCCATAATACTAGTACTCGCCCTCTACGGTCAATACTTTCAAGGGTGTTTTTCCTACAGGATATACCAGTAAGTTAAAGGTACTGAAAAATCTTCAACCTACACATAATACATATATGTATAGTTTATGTGACCCATCTACAGGAAATTTCAAGAAATGGTGTCGGTGCAAAAACTTCATAACCGTAGAAAGAGTAGCTATTGTAACGATTTGAAGTTTCAAATCCCATGTTGCCAAATGTTTAAGAATAGCAAAGAAATTAGAAAAAAAAGAGAATTAAAACAACATATTTTCTGTGGAACATCATTGGTGACCCATCCTGTACTTGTTAACAACAACAGTTTTGATACAAAAATCCTGATTGCACGTTAGCGAAGACAAAAAAAAAAGTCGGAAAAAATGATGAAACTTGCATTGGCATAATTCAACAATAATCCAAGCATTTTGCCTAGAAATCCGCTCATAAGATGTCTTAGGAGGAAATTTGCTCCTCTCGGGAGAGGACGCCTGAAAATACTGGGTGTATGGAATCCGTTCTCTGCAGCGGTAAAGGCGCAATGTACAAATTTTGTATTGCCAGGGGCGAATTTTTGCATCACTCCATAGGCACCTATACCTCAAAAGTCATGAAAAATCCGACATCCCATAAAACGGCGTCGGTCAGCTCTAAGTAACTCGACGCGAATTGAGTGCCTCAAGTAATAAAAAAAAACTCAGAGGGTCCCACCTCGCTTTCTAGTTAAGTAGCCCCAAGACATCGCTCTACATTCTTGGATACAAAACGGCCGCGTTGGCGGTAGTCCAGCCCAGACGATTCTAGACAAATTGGCGCCACGCCTTTGTCTCTAAACCCTAGGTACAAAAAAATCGGCGCACAGGGACTATCTCAGCTGCAGGCCTTTTGTAAATTTACAAAGAAGGGTTTGTGTAACTGCTAATTTAAAAATGACATTTTAGTGATTTCTATGCGACAGAATATGATATCCAATCTTTAATAATGACATTCCCAAAATGAGAAAACAAATTGTTAAAAAAAACGTAGCCGTACAGGGCAAGACGCAACATAGATTATGCAACACTACAATGTGGCTAATATTGTTATAGGAATGTTTGCATATCAACGGCATAGGTTGGTAATTGTGTTCCCCACCGGCAGATGGCGTTGTGTTGCTACTTCCGAGAGTCATAACGATCGACCCGGTCTATACCTTCCATATGTTATCACAATAGTACATAAAGCCATCAGATAGCTAAACCAGCACACAGGTAGCGGTACCATGACTCACAACTACACATAAACGGGGATTCTGTAATAAATATTACACATAAATATATTTACGATAAAAACTATTCGAATATATTACATTTAGGACGTACTACATGTATGCCCACGGGTAAATTTACAGGAGCACAAATATAAGCAGCCTGCTTATTCCTGCCTCGTTTGGGGGGTAAACCAAAGGATTGATGTCCCTGTTACTGCATGGCGTAAATATCAATTACTGACGTCAACAGGTATCGTTGCTTTTATTGTCGTCGCATTTCAGCGGAGTCGTCCCGTGATACGTTATTAATGCACTGCCCCCCGAATCGAAATCTAAATTATGAAAGGACTGCTAAAAGTACGCCGTGCTTCCCTGAGACCCATTCCGCACAGCGTAGGTGCATTAGCCAGTTGTTAGGCGCCAGTTGGACTGCAGGGGTGAGGCTGGGTGTCATATTAGTTATGGTACTCGATTGTGTTATTTATACATATTAGGAAGCATATTCTTGTCCAGGAGAGTTTTAGGGTATTCAGTGTAAAAGAGGTCATAAATCAACATCTGTCTCACACCCTAACACTACGCTTGTAATCTACAGGGAATGCTGATTTATGGCAGACGCACTGATATGATAAAACAGGACCAAATGTTGTGATAAAAAAATAAATTTTCAACTTGAAACATAGAATTATTACAGTACAACATGAATTATTAACTGTCAGATTATGTTACTGCGTCTGTTCCTTTTGTCCGAAATGTTGACACCTTTTTGCGGAGATGGGCGGGGTGGGGGTAGGGTCTAAATTTTAGAGCTTTTTTACTGCTACTCCAGCTGAGGAACCAGATTATATAAAAATGACTCACTTATGACTCATTGGTGCAGTCTGGAGTAACGAAAAGCGAAAAAGACAGACAAATGGTGGGCCTACAAAACTTCACTGCCATATATAGTATGCCAAGGCATTGAATATTGGCCATATAGGACAAGATATAAAGTGGATCCCAAGTTTGGTTTGCCGACAGCCCCTTCCATTAGCACCTTCTGCTCTATAAGACCACATGCAGCCTCTTCTTGCAGTTAGTGAGTGAGTGATATCAAAGTTTAACGGCACATCAACACCAAAAGGGTCATACAGTGCCAAAACATGTGTAAACTGAATGCTATGTTCAAACGAGTGCAAAGTCCAAGGC
>JAAUYG010081832.1_pt1 | contig 10309 bp, 7 predicted proteins | sample 7278091 | NCBI WGS metagenome assembly JAAUYG01 (sample SAMN14350201, study PRJNA611818) | marine sediment metagenome | isolation source: surface marine sediment (0.6m) | place: French Polynesia: Moorea | collected 2018-08
ATATGATGGTTATGTTGTATTGTTGATTTACATTTTAGTTATATCATCAAAAGAGAATATGCATTCAATAAAATCTGAAAGAAAAATGTCAGGATTTGGATTAGTACAAAACGCAATTGCCCACATGACACATGTTTTTTTTTAATGTTTCGCCACACAGTTCGAACACTTGGTGGAGTATAAAAAGGGTTCTGAAAAAGGGGGGACAATCCAAGTAGACAGCAGACAGCACTGACAACGGGAAGTGCGTATTTGCGTACTTCAAATCTGGTGCGTACTACAAAACATTACAACAGAATACCGGGGTAATTATAATTATCCGGCCGCGTTTCTTTCGGTTCTACAATCTGGTGTGAGAGGTGACTGGCAGCAGCAATTACAACTATTTTCTGCTAAAAGCTGCAGCTAAACAGCTGCCGCAGCGTAGTCTACGGTGAGGACGCTTTTGTTGAGGTAGCACTTTCGTGACGTGTCGGGCACCATGGCGCCTTTGTGCTACCATAGGCCCTGGCTTCTGGACACGTTTCATTAATCAGGGACAGGGGGCAGATTCTTCATCACGCCAACCAGACACCGCTCCTCGGCGGCGACCGATTTACCCGAATAAAAGAGGAGACAATAATCAAACTGGACTGCGACCCCTCCCCTCCCAGTATCTGCCCCCCACGCCACCTTCCCAACTCAACCGCTCACTACAGACGTCCATCCCGTGTCCAATTTTGGCCTGACCTGATTTCGAGAAGCACACTTAAACCGAGGAAACAATGTTAAATATTGTAAGGAGAATAAATTTACTTCGTTTAGTGTAAAAATATTGATACGGATGTTGTAAAGGCAGCTCTCTCACTTTTTGGGTCTTATTTTTTTCGGAGGGGGGGGTAATGGTTTTTGTTATTGATGTAACCTTTACTGAGAATTATAAAGGTTTATTTATTATTTATTTATTTATTTATTTATTTATTTATTTATTTATTTATTTATTTATTTCTTCCTTTATTTATTTATTTGTCGCTTTTTGCTTTTGTAGTGGTAGTTTTTGTTATTGTGTGGTTGTTGTTTCTGTTGTTGTTTTCATGAAAAATGTTGGGGTTTGCTATGTGACGTTTCTTGCCTTTGGCATTCATGACTTTTCTACAGCTGACGACACCACCTGACAGCACCGCGTACGTCACGATTTCCCGTGTGTGTGACTATCCTTAAATGCAATTTGAGCCTTCATAAGCTGATTTGAATGACCTGTTTTTAACTATGATTCACTGTGTCAGCAAAGGTCATGGTATGGGGATTCGTTCTTCGTCTGTCCGTTCGTCGTCCGTCCGCAGTTGTATCAAAATTTATCAAGCGAATTTCTTGCATATTTCAGTTGCTGCTTGCTCTGGGCCATGCGCCCATACGTTATTTACACCTCCCCCCCCCCCGAAAAAAGGTAAACAAACAAACATTCACGAAAAAACAAAACAATTCCAATATTTCCACGATATTTTTTTTTTCGTCAACATGGAACTGTGGGAGCAAAATCTTCAAAACGCTACTCCTTCAAATCGGCTTTGAGGTTTTTTTTCAAACTTCTCCTGAGTTTTCGTCTCGGTAGTCAGGGTACTTTTAACAATTACGTGTTCAAGGTCATTCTGAGGTCAATCAATGCATTTCCAATTTTCCGCAACCTTGTATCTCGAAAACGACTGGTCGTAAAGCAAAATGGACCAAAATAGTTTTGATAGTTTAGCGCTCAAAGTCATGTTGAGATCATTCTGTGGATTTCCATTTTTTTGAAAACTTTGTTTCTCGAAAAGGGCTAGTCATAGAGCAAAACGTCCTAAGATTATTCTTTGTATACAGGGGACTTTAGCCAGTTAAATGTTTAAGGTAGCTCTGGGGTCATTCGGTGCATTTCCGATTTTTGACTTTACCTGGCTGTCAGGCATAAACCTGACAGCCAAGTCGTATCTGGCAAATGGTAAGTAGAACGCCCAGGACCCTGTGCCTCTTATTTTTTTTTTTTTTTTTTTATTGGTCATTTTCGTTTTTCAGATCCGCGTGCTCATATGATGCACGTTATGGATTATAGTTCCTGGTATAATAAAAATATCTGGTTTAAACGGGTAACGGGTAAATGATAAGCGTTCCGGATGCGAAGACTTCGTCATCTGTGTAAGTTTGGTATTGAAAGCATTTTATTGGCAATTTATGGAGATCACTTCCCATAGCGCACTAATTTATGGAGAGGCATTTCATGCGAGATGCCTTCCTTCCGGGAATAATGTAGGCATTTGGAATAAGTGCTCGCATATTCCTATAGTAAAATTTACCAGGAACCACAGACTACTTTACGAGCGTGTTTACCCTTCAAACCCTGAGATAAACGTGCCTTTATGTTGTATGGAATTAAGAAGCACTCCAACTCTTTGTAAGGCAGCATGTAAAAATGCAATAAATTCCCAAGCCATGTTTGTGCTGCGGAGACTGCGCAAAACTGGAAGCCGTCAAAAGTGTCCAAATATATTTTTACTGTACCCTAACAGTCTGATGTACAGACGTGTCCAAATAGTACATAATTGCGTGATGTACCCGTACACTTGTTGTACACGGAAGTGTCCAAATATATCATTTTTTTTCTACTGTACACTTACACACGTTCCACACAGATGAAAGCAAGTGAACGTTTTTGTTAAAATACCTAAAATTTGTAAACTGGTAATGTTTATAGCCTTCGTGGTGTAACCGTACCGTGGTTATGAAAGCAACAACAGACGAAAAGGTTGTGGAAAGTAACACAGTCCGTTTGTTGAGTGAAAGTCGTGGAACGCAACCAATCCACAATATTAACTGGCTTTACTGTCTACACGCATGCAGTGTACTTTATTACAACCTTTATTACAATTTGGGATGGTGTGTAAACTGTGTGCGATTACAGAAAGAGGACAATGTTTTCATTTAAAAATTTACGGAAGTATCCACATCGCATCACGACAATCGTCAATGCAATCATAAGGGCTTACGTATTAGATAAATTATATCATATTTTTTTTTCTGGATTATGTGATTGCCCCAATTTATTTGACCAACTAGTATCTCCAGGACTTGGAAACTCCCGTTACTGTTTATAATTTAATAATCCTATTTTAATCTGGTATGTTTTTTTTCTGATGTGGTACTGTTAGTAGCATGTTAGACTACTGCAGGCGTTTTTGCCATTTGACACTTTAAGAAGATCCCCCTCTCAAACCGATTCTTTGTATCATGTAACCCGGCTTCAGGCACCTTTTATTACCTATACCGAACACGCCACTGTAAGCCAAGACGTTTCCCTTGTTAGGTAGCCTCCGAGGAAATAAACTGGGGCACTGATATAAGACACCGGAACTACTTTGAAGCTGATGTGCTGAGGGAATTTCTTGCGCGAGGGATACCCTTTGCACAGTAGGTCCTCCGCTTCTCCTTATAAAGCCAATATCTTGTCCTGACCTTCGACATTGCAACATGAAAGACGTTTGATTCCGGCCTTTTGATCAGATGTTCTGGTATTCACATGAAAAAAACCCCGCTAAATTAAATATTAAAATCAGTTTCCGGCAAAGTTCCACTCCTTGACATATAGGTTTGAAACTTCACGCAGAAATCACCTTCATTTTCTCAAGGTTTATTCTCATCCATCCAGCATTTGAATCCTTACATCGTTCACTTTTTTGTTTTACCCCTACATCACATTAGAAATGGAATGCAATAGGAAAGATCGGTGGAACAGCGGAAACTCCCACCCGCCAACCAGCTGGTACTTTTTGACTTCAGTCAGTCTAAATGTAGTAGTGTCTTATGGATTCGGTTATCGTGATGCAGCCCCTGGAAATCTGGGTAACATTGTCTTTTAAATGTTAAGGTCACCCAAGGTTAAATATAAATGTGTAATTCGACTTATTAAGACTTCCTATTAGTGTGGAACAGCAATGTATCAAACTCTCTCCCTTTCGCTGTCGTAGGAACGTTATATCTTCCGATACTTCCGAAAAAAGCAAACTATTATTGTCTGACTGAAACAACACCGGTGCTGGCTGTACAGACTCTAATTTATCAGCTTATACATAAATTACTTTTCGCGGCTGGTAACCCAATTGTGCTTTATCTCGTCTAATGGGTATATCATTTCACGTATATCTTGAAACCTAAAACAAGACGTGATGATCTGTCAGAGTGCCTTTTAATATACAGTAATGATGTCATACAGACGTTTATATTATGGAAACTATGTTGCTGGCCTAATACAAAACGTTTTTGTAATGCGATGGTTTCCTTCAGATCTTGCTTTAGGTCAGCAGTCGTGAAAGCAGAGAATCATCACAGCGTCTTACATCTTAATACAGGTCAGCAGTCGTGAAAGCAGAGAGTCATCACAGCATCGTACATCTTAATACAAGACAGCAGACGTGGAGCCTACTTAGAATACAATAAGTGAACGTAGTCTGAATGTGATTCAACTCATTGTTGTATACACATTGGTCCAGGAAGATTATCTTAGGCAGATCATTTTCGTAAATTGGAGGTAATCCGAATCAGATCATTGCTGCATGTTAGAAAAACGGTTTGGCTGAGATCCCTGATGTATCCACACTGTACAGACGTGGTCTGGCGCGTGAATAGGCGACCTTCAGCTAGTGGGCGGTGCCAGTAATGCTGGGGTTGGGCCTGGATGGAGTGGGAGGGGTGCTGGCTAGATTACAGGACGGAGTCAGACAGTCTATAGTGCTTCCCACCACGACATGGCAGCTCCTTTGGCAGGGTCCTTTGTTCTGATCACGTCATGGTGCATCGCCCTATAAGCACAGCTACAGTACTACTCATATTGAAAGTAGCTGTGCTTGCAGTAGCGGCTAAAGTCGATTTGTCTCGATTTGAGTAACTGGTCTCGGCCAATCAAAAGTACTTCCGGACAGACATCCAGAACCAATCATAACACTGTTCCGGCTGTCGGTACTGTGATAGCGAAGTGGTTAAACATGCAATGGCCATCTAGTCTTTATTACTCGCCTGCTTTCAATGAGTATTAAAGCCAGAATGTGTGTGGGATGTGTACCATTAAAGGGCTATCCCAGAAATTGTCCACCATCAGGCCGGGGGAGGAGGGCGGGAGTTCAGAGGTGCATACTGTACAAACTGAATAGTTGGGATGTTCAAAAAAGGTATATCATGTTTAGTATCAAAAGGAAATAACATACAATTCAAAACTTATTACCTCAAACGCATGGGTAACGAGCATGGCGAGCAAATATGACAAAATGTCCACTGCCCTACGTGTCCCTGAATACGGAGGAATTGGAGCTTTTTTCTTTGAGAAATGGCTTCCTATGTGCCAAGTTGTGAAATAAAATTTGTCTTCTCTGAATTCTCGAAGGATGTTCTCTGAATTCTCGAAGGATGAGCGGTGACATGTACATTTGATGCGATTTTTTTGCGGCCTGAGTGTCAAACTCTGTGTTAATACATGTAGAGATATATATGTCAAAATTATATTAACACTACCTTCCCGCGTCCATGTTTCGAAGGAACTTTGTCGTTGGTCAAAATTTCCCGCGTTCCCTCCCCGTCTTTGACACCCGCGGGTGCAGGCTTGATGAATACCAACCTACCGTGCACCAATAGGGAGTATTTTAAACCCTTTGGTGGGAAAATTTTCTGAAGATACACGAAAGAAGGGTAAAGGCGAAAACATGGACATCTCACGATTGGCGGGACTTTTTTGTCACGATATGATTGGCTGAAGGGTAGCAGATGACCAAGGTAGTTTGGCTTCCGAATGAAACCGATTATTCATACTGCGACTTTGTGGCGCCATATACTCCCTATTCATAAGGCTTCATTTAAGAGTATGGTAACCTTTTATGCCTCATTCTGCTGAAACGCACCGTCTGAGTGCTAGAAGGTCATATATGTATATCACAACGTTAAGTTTTTGTTCTTATTTGCTTCAACTGAAGGCCGTTAGTGACTCTTCCTGCGAGCGTATGCACCTCACCAGGAGATAACATATAGAGCTGACCTCAGTCCAGGAGAGTTAGGGCCTTTCTCAACATCATCAAAGCGCTCTGTTGCTCCGGGTCGGATGCGTCTCCATGTCAACCTGAGCGATAATAAGTGAGTGATAGGCATACATCCACTCTATCAAAAAAAAAAAAAAAAAGAAAAAAAAAACCTTCCCTTTATATACCGGCGCACAGATACGTACATGTAATATATATAACGTCAGGCTCACATCGATGACGGCGGTATGTCCGGGTGTTATCCACAATATCTTGGTGGCGAGAACATTAGCAGAAAATGCGTCCGGATACCTCCTGGAAAACTGCTCTTGGGCAGACTCTTATAGGTACGTTACCATCATCCTGTAATGGAGTGTGGAGTGTACGTATCATCTGCGCGACACGAGACATACTACTTTGCAAAAGCGTGTGTTGTGTGCCTGTAAATGAATGGGGAATGGAAATGTTTACACAAACTATGCATTATGCAACTACTTTGTCACAAAAGTCCGAAGCATCTCTCCATTCATGATATACACCGGTGCCGCATTCCTGACGTAAACCGTGGCATCTTCGAATTCAACACCAATCCCATGTGGTGTTTGGTGGACTTTTTTGGCAGGCATTCTCTTTTGGGAATTTACCCAGCAAATTAGATTCACACCGAGCAAATGCCTTGGGAAATTCTTCCGGCTGCTCAATAATAACATGAGACTACGCCAAACGTATTGGGTTTTCCAACCTGTTTTAGGTCGAATATCTTCCCCTAGTATAATTTTGTAAGCTTTGGAATGTGAACATGATGAAGCAAAGTTGATGCATCAACACTATGAGAAGATTTAAAATACAGTGTCATAACAATGGTCTTCAGTTGCACAGATTGAATTAATGAAACTGTGTGGAAGAAGAAAAGAAGAAAAAGAAGGATAATCAAAAAAGAAGAAGTAAAAAGAAGCAAAAAAGAAGAGACAGAGCGAAAGGAATAGGGCCAGAAATAAAGAGAAAGCGACAACTTATGCCTCGTAAAGGTTAAAAGAAAGAAAGAAGGAAATTAGATCTGGAAAAGAGAAACAAAGAGAAAATAAAATATACCAGTACATTACAAAGGGTTTATTGTACATACATTTTGAATTAATAATCCGCCATCGCAATTTGGCTACACAATGCAGTTAAATCTGTCTTTAAGATCACCTGTGAAATAGGGACAACCTGGGAATTCAGGCCATATACTTCAGTCCCTAGTCCTATTCAGTGCATGGAAATGGACCTGGGAAATAAGACCACCTCGGAATTCAGGGCAATTTTCCACAGTCCCTGTTAGTGCCCCTAATTTTTTAGTTCCACTGTATTTTCAATCGAACACATTGCGCAGTCCTGAATGTCTTGCCATCCACCCCGCTTTGCGTCCCAGGAATAACAATTAGATATACAATTTGCCCAGACTGGACCTCTTTTGCAGCGGGGAATAATTGATCTGTCGTCTCAATAGTCTCCTCTTCCCCCACACGACTTGGCAGATGTCCGCCACATCTGCAATGTGGCAGAAGACGAGATCTTAACAGCTGTTGTCTCGGAAGGCAAACATTGTCAAGTCTTCAGAAATCACATTTTTTTGGGGGGAAGAAAACGGTTTTGGCGCTTTCTCATACTTATTTGCTCGGCATTTCCCTTACTAGATGAACTTTCATAGAATACCCAAACCCAATAGACTGCAGCCTGCATGGATGGTTACGGGTGCCATTTTTCTCATAATATTCCATTTGTGTTTTGTCAAATCAAATCTCACGCAATTCCTAATTGGAAAAAGGTTCCCATCTGCTCAAAAGATGCAGATGTTTCTTTTTTTCAAAGCCGTATGTCCAAACTATGCAAAGACTGACCCAGGAAATGACTAACTTCTAAGGGAATCATACACCATGATTATCTTCAGAAGCAGGCGTATCAGCGTCAGATGCTTGTGGCATTTGGGGACGCAGAGATGTTTGGGAAACAAAGGCCAGCTTTCAAACAACTTACATCATCATCATCATCATCATCAGTCGTAGTACGAGTATTAATATGTGTTAATTACAAGAAAAATACTTAGTATACATGTATATGCATAAAGATGTGTTGGCATTTTTTGGTTCAGAAGGTTCACTCTACTCGCGCATAATGGAATCTGTGGCAGATTCTAAGAAACATATCCAGAATTCGAGGAAATCGTAATAAGCTCCTGGAGACTTTCACAAAGGGCGCTGCCTGACTTCAGGACAAGCCCTTACAGAAACCATATTGGCAATTCTAAAGTCAGATTTTGAACTGTGTGCTTCCTTAATTTTGTCGTATTTTAAATGACCAGCTCAGTTTGTAATATTTTCTACCTTTTAACACTTTGGTATGAAATTAAGGGTCAAACCAAGCCAAACATTGATGCAAATCGAAATTATCCGGCCTAAGCAGTTTTAAATGCTGGATTGTTTATGCTGGCAAAGAACGTCACTAGTTACAATGTTTTAAACCAACCAATCAAACATACCGGGTACTTTCATTTCAAGACACCAGATACCGCAGCAGCTGTTATTTCGAGTCTTTCCTACTTTGATCTGTTTTCTATCGATGGCCATTAGACACGGGACTGAATTAGTAACACGCGTCTTTCACTTCCAAGCGGCCGGTTATTGTGAAACATGCGATCTTGTGTGCGATAAAGAAGTCAAGTTACATTTGCAAAATGTCCCTTTATTTAAATCATTCCACATTCTGGTTCCAAGTATAGATGAGAGACCGCATCGGTCCCAGATCAAACCATTCTGTTGCGTTAGTTAATTATGTTATAATATATATCACACCGATGCGCAATTTAGAATAGAATAGAATAGAATATCACACTGGTATGCAACCTTTCACTTTCAGTACGTGAGAATAGAAAAGAATATCACACTGGTGTGCAACCTTTTTCTTTCAGTACGTGACCTGTAGACAAGTCACTGGGTCGTGGGGTAGCAACGAGTAATGTCCCTTCCCCATTATCGCCTGTTTCCTCTATGCTGGTCACGGCGCTGACGGAAGGGACAGCGACGCCGGTGTTACGCTCGCAACTGTCTATGATCCCCCGACCGGAAGCGTGACGTCGCGTGCAAAATCCCAGGCTGGCGATAACGATGACGCCATCTAAGGCCAGTTTGAGATATTTGATGTGGAGCAAGAGCTCTTGGTAGAGGAAGGAGCGGAGTTGTTGGGCGGGGGTGGGCGGGAACCAGAGCCCGGCCACAGTGTCTCGTGCTCTCAGTGCCTGATAGGGAACGGTAAGAACTAAGAAGGACAGTACTAGACATAGCCCACAGCGCGTGGGAGCGTGGTCGGACATGAGCGAGTTGGCAGCGTCTAGCTGGTAAGCCTCAAAGCCGCAGCAGCAACATCGTGGGCGATTGGTAGCAGAAGAGTTAAACAAGCGTACAACAATGGCCAGCACAAGCACCACTAAGACTAACTCAGGAACCACGGCGTTAATAAAAACGTCTGCTTGGTCCAGCTTGACGGCAATGGCACCGAAGGCGGGCAAAGTGTCGCAAATCCTGTAGTTTGGTACCTGAATGACGCCCACTATTAGACTGGTGTTGAGAAACACCACCGTAGCTGTTATCACTAAGGCGAGGATGACAACCCTGGCCCGCCAGGGAGTAAAGTGTCCACGAGATGACGCAGGCTTTGACAGGCGCAGGAAGCGATCCGTTGCCAAGGCAACCGTAAACCAGGTGCCTAAAAAGTCGGAGAATGATTCGCCGAAAGTGACAAACTGGCACCATCCGCCGATAAAGAAGAGGTTATATCCTTGGTCGTTCAACCATGTGTGAAACATGCACCCGAGCCTTACGGTGTCAACCGTTACAACGCCGATGACGTAATGAATGGCGGACACGGACGTGTTCGCTCGGCGACAGGCCACGGCCAAGCAGATTGCGTTCAGCACAATCCCCGCACAAGCCAGAGTCGGAGAAACGTTGGTGCGGAGATTTCTGACGATGTCCTGTAAATCGTGAGAAGTGCGATATGGGCTCTGTTGTTCGAAATCGGTCATGTTGCTTTCATCCTCCAGCGCCCAGGCTAAAGTGTTATTCCATGTATCGGTCGATCCATTGGAAGCCACAATGGCAACAGGTGCAGCAGTAGACGTCTGCGCTTCTGACACAGGCTGAGTGGCCATTGTCCCGAAGGGGTGATTTCACGGACAGAGCCTGTACCTTTCAGTAACAAAGTCCAGGTAAAAGGAATTGTTCCCTTTACAGGTAGATTAGCACCATGCTCATTTGTCGCAG
>JAAUYG010146137.1_pt1 | contig 10309 bp, 4 predicted proteins | sample 7278091 | NCBI WGS metagenome assembly JAAUYG01 (sample SAMN14350201, study PRJNA611818) | marine sediment metagenome | isolation source: surface marine sediment (0.6m) | place: French Polynesia: Moorea | collected 2018-08
AACTAACACTTCGGAACCATTTCAAACTCAACCAACACAAACCAAGCTAAAAAAGAAAGAAACTTACTTGACCACAGGATGGATGTGACATCCATTTTTCAATTATAGTAAAACTATGGTGCCCTATTTGAAAGGGCACTGACAGTATTTTGGAATTTTTTTTTGTTTTGTTTAGGGTTTTGAATGCTTGTTTGGGGTACAATAGACCACATATTTAATCTACACCTGTAGGAACCAGTTTCACATGGGAGGCCAAATGTCTATGTTGCAAATGCTCCTCTACTCCCTGTATTGGACAGGCCAACCAAATGAATTTCGTCAGAAACAATTTTATCATACCCTTTGGTGGCTTCCAATACTCAAGCTGGACAGGCATTGAATGGGGTTGAGAAACAAGGAATTTTGAGCTAGAGATGACTGTATTAGAGCCAACTAAGAGGCCACTTTCCTACGGTGCATGTATGTGGCCAAAAAAAGCCTGGCTACCACTACTAGGAGTACATTACCCATTTTATTAATTTGTCAAAAAATACTTTGGCAGATTTTATGGCTATATTAGCATGGGCCAACTACTAGTAACCTAGTGCCTGAAATGTACCTGAAACACACCTTTCTTCTGCCAAGTTCTACTACTAAATTTCAACAGTTTCTATTTGGGGTAGTTATGAGGAAAAAGTAAGCTTAGTTTTCATTTCAAATAAAGAATGATACAGCCACAAGGCTTCTGTGCTGTTGAATTGCTTTTATCACAGAAATAAATTTTCTACATCTGCTGTACAATAACAGTAGTTAAGACAACACAAGTTTCACTTTAAGGAATGTGAAAGCTATTCTAGTCCATCCCTATGTGCAGAGCAGGTTTTATCTCGTGTTTAGAGCCATTGATAAGGAATACTTTACTGCCCAGGGCAATTTGGAGCAGATCGCCATGAAACCTTAAGTTGCTTTAATTCCTCAGTCCTACATTTTCCTCCATTTCAGCACTGATTAAACTGCGGGGTAAGCGCTCCTATCAAAGCTTTTAAAAGGAATGTTTTACCAGCACCAGGGTTTTTGAAGGGGGAATTACTCTCATGCAGGCTACCTTATTAGTTGCCTCCATTCAAGCACTGCTTAGACGTACTTTGGCGCAGGTACCACCTGACTTGTGCACTAATAATCTCAGTTCGACATACATGGTCATTGACAAATATAGTGCTGGCTCATGTTAACATATTCTACTTGTCACCCTTGTTTTTGATGACAAATACAATATGCTTGATCTTTAACAATATCGGCATACAGAAAAGAACAACCAGCAGAATTAGCTCCTTTTTCAGTGCTACTGGGTGTCTTAAATGTAGCAGATATACCACTGGCACAAAATATACCATAAAATGTATAAGACCAACTTCAAGTGTATCTCACTTCAAAATTAAATGAACGCTTAAAGCCTTTTTTAAGAAATTTATTTCTACTTAAAAATGTCTCCCAACAAGTGACTTGAGACTGAACACAATAAAGAGAAACACAAGCATTATTAGATGTGGTATTTCTATGCATTTTGAAATGTTTGAACACAATAAATAGGTAGATATTAAAGGCGTAAGGACAAGAAAGCTGTACGAACTACAACAACAACATATGATACATTTCTCTGTTCATTCTGCGACTGTGGGCCTGCCTTGGTACATCATCATCAGATCATTCTGTGTCACAACTTCTCTCATTCCGGCAACAGATAAATAAATTATACGCTAAAACACAAATCCAGAAGCGGAAAAAAAGAGCGACAATACATGAATGTACTGTTGGACGAAGAATAATGTTCTTGTGTATATATGTACATATGAACACTGAGAGGCCAACTGAAGACGAGACATCTGACCCTGCAATCTTTTGCCAGTTCACCACATCCACTCCTTTAGCATACCATCCGCCTTCCTTGTACAATGTCACACTACCTCTTTGTTAATTCCACCAATGATCTGGAGGTCTCCGTTGGTGACCACGACTCAGATTCTGTCACAGGTATGACACACACACTTAAACTACTGTACGTGTACATGGTTTGCTGTTGTAAATGGATATACTGGGCCTGTGTCCATAATGGAACATCATGCCGTAAAAATTCCAGCTTTAATACTTACTTCTATACAAGATATATTTGTTGCACAATCACAGATTTTTGATATTTACACATTCGGTTTGACTTCAAATCAGTGAACACTTCGAGGCTCTCATCAAATTGTCAACAGGTTAAATTTGTCCTCAGTCAAAATCAAGGGACAGCGAATTTCTAGCTTCTAGTTGTTTTTTTTTACCAATACAGTAGTGGTGATCTTCATTTTATCATAATTCTAAAGTCAATTTTACTATAAGACATGTACTTTGTAAAACTGGAGCTTTATGGTGACGATACAGGCTAGCAAAACTGTTACATTTAGAGAAATGAAAAGCTCGGCATACAGATCAATCTTGTAAGTTACTGACTGTGTCATAAAGATTTGTGCATATGAAGAGAGCTATGAAACGAGCTTCGTAACACTTAAAGACAACATTGGTCCATTTCTAGGCATACTCATAGCACATTATACATTTTATATAAATATGACATCTGGCACCCTAGACTACAAAGCCATGTAAAATATAATTCAGGCCTAACAAAACGTTATTTTAGAAATACTTGATGAATCATTGAAGGCATTGTCAAACTGGTATAAATTTCAGCAATATGGTACCAAATAAGAATACCCGATCATTTGCTTGTCTCTTCAATTACGCGATCAATGAGAAAGGGCAAACAATTCTGACAAGAATTATATAGCATACAGAATCTTGTCAAAATACATTGCAGATTTATCAACGATGGCACAGTAATAATATTGAGCACAACAAAATTTCATTTGTCCCTGTATTTTAAGAGCGACACACCTGTACAGTCAAAATAAATAGAAAGTGGTCTTAAAATGAAAGGATATTGAGACACTGTGTAGTGACACTAACACAGTAGTGTCACTGATATGGGTGTTTAAAATAAAAAGTCTTAAAAGAAGGGTCTTAAATTACAGGAATTACTGTACCCATATTGACTTTTTTTTACTTGGGGAAAATGAAATTTAATACAACTAGTGTGCGGTATTGTGGCAAAGTTGTGTCTATCCATTGTATAGCGTAACCTGTCTATTACATCCTGAAAGAAGTGGTCACATATGGCTCAGGTAATTTTTCTTTGAACACGCATACCTTATCGAAGAAAAGAAGTGATTCGATTCTTTGTTCTGATGACAAGCTTCTTGTCATTGCTCTGCATTAGTTAGTTAAACACATAATGATAGCATATATATATACCTTAATGAGATAAATGTGACAGACAAACATTCATAGCATGGGATCACTTAAGAAGAAGTACTGTCGATGTTTTGACTGGTTCGCTTGGCATAGGGGGGACATATAGGTCTTCTTCTTCGGCAGTGGTCTGCGGCTGATACTCATACTCAGGCCCATAGCCATCTTGGTAAGCTTCGTCGTACGGCTGGTCCAGCACCTTCATATTCTTCTGCAGCTGTCTTTGTTGCTGCCGAGATTTCGGCTGCTGTCGACTACGCTTGTGCGGCTCTTTCTGCTGGACTTGGCTTTGGTCGGTCAACTGCTGTGGAGCATGCGGTACATAATGGTGGACTGGGGCAGCAGCGTCACCGCTGCCGCCACCACCTGGGGACATGTTTAACTGCTGATAAGACTGGAAGTCTTGTTGTTTGACAGGTGGCGGTGTTATCTCTCTTGGAGGGGTGAACCTAACCAACTGAAAGGAGCAAATATCATCAGTGCATGCCTGTCACATGTGTCACAGAACCGTAAAAGTTTTAAAATTTCAAAGTAAAACTAAAATCTATAAGAAACAACCAAAAGAACATGTCTCTATAGCAACAAGAGGAACGTTCATCCAAGTGCTTATTATCATTTTATGATTATGACAAAGTAATCCTCAGCGCACTCAAAAGTTCAAGAGTAATGTTTATCCTGAAACGTCTCGAGGGTTTTGAGCACCGTTTTAATCCACAATCGCGGTGGAGAATCCAGCGTTGCAGTCTGATCGCAAAAAAGTCACATTGTCAAGGCAGCTGTTCAGCGAAACACAGGCAAAATGTCACAGTTTATCCAGGATGTCTCGCCATTAAGAAAGTTGACTTTGAGCCGGGGTACGTGTGGACATGCTGTTACTATAATTATGAGGGCTATGTCATTTTGAGCGTTCAGTTCACAACTCGATAGAGGATTAAGGATGCTAGAGCAATGAGGATTGCGCTTGCTGCGAACCAGCGATAACGACTGCACCTCCACTCTCCACCTCTCTGCTCAGCAAAGGACATAGCGGGAAGAGAAATAGACACAGTTAGAAAGGACAGTCACCAAGCATGACACGCAGGAGACAGACAGAGTCATAATGAAAGACACACACATATTGGGTGCAATATGGACAGTGGACCACCAAAGCCTATCAAAATTCGGACAATGTCGCAATTTGAACTGGAAGTCAATTCGTTTTCGTCAGAAATGTATAAACATGATAAACTCATGCCGTATGGCATTTATGAGACAGTCTATAATAAGTAGCCAAAACAGTTGCTGTGAAAAACATTTTGGCTGTAAGAAAATTAAGAAAATTTTTGGTCCTTTTTCTAGCTTTTGTTGTTTTTTTTTCACAAAAGAAAAGATTACTTACTAGTAGTAAAAGATTACTACTTTTTAATCATTCTGATCGGAAAGTTACATCAGTGGTTAGCATGAGAGGACAAAGACACAAGGATAGGATAGCGACTACATTGCTCTGGTATCCATGGCAACAGGTCAGGAGGTAAATGGACATCATCAAAAATGGTTGAAGTTAATCCATGGGGAGACAAACTTGACAAGTCAATAAAGTTTGCCCTCTAATATCACAGCCAGCCTAACCCGCAACGACGACTAGCTTCAATTGCAATAAACTTCCAAATGTTAAGCTTTCGTTACATATCAGACATGATTAGTAAATTCCAGAAATTGTATCCGAATGGTCATGCGGAAAAAAAATGTTCCAGAAGAATGCGAGAATCAAATAAACTGCACCGATTTTGACTGTGGTTAGCTGTACAAACTGAATTTCGCCTTAGGTCGGTTCGGCTTTTTGGAGGATTTCATCTGGAGTTGCCCAGTGGGAAGTTTCTTAACGGCTTTTTTCGTTTTCTCTGGTTTCGGAGGTTCGGGTTCGGGCTCTGGTTCGGGCTCAGGCTCAGGGGGTTTTTCAGGTTCAGGTGGAGGTTCCGGTTCCTCCTTTGGCTCCTCCCACTTCGGAGCCGCCTCTCGAAACTTTATCTTGTGTGGCCGACCTTTACTAACCTCAGGGACTTTAGGCTCGGATTTGGCTTTCTCTTCATCATCAAGCCTCTGTAGCCATTTCGTCTTCATACTGCTGGCTGTGTTACTGGGTATAACGCTTTGCTCCGGAACATATTCACTTTGTTCCTCCTCTTCTTCTTGGTTCTCCTGAGGAGCATTTGCTTTGGCTTCCTCCAATTCTAGCATCCATCGTGGCTTTTCTTTTTCATTTGGACGCTGTGGTGAGGTTGACTCCCTTTCGATATTCGCCCACTTGTTGCGCACTTTTTTGGCACTGGCACCCACAAGCTGATGTGCCTCCTGTGTGTGATCATAGGCGTCGCCTCTGATTACATCACCGCTCAGCTCAGCTGGTTGATTTTCCAGGACTACCGGCCCTTCAGATCTTTCAATTTGAATCATTTCCTTTGGCCTTCTTTCTCCTTGGTCATCATCTGTACGGCTGAACTGTGTCGCCATGCTTCTGATGTGGCCTCGCCTGGCAACCAATACCTCACTCGTGCCTTGACCGCTACGGACAACATCACCAGGCAATTCCTCGGGTTCGTTTTCTAACACAGTTGGACCGTTCTCAGCAAGATCCAGTTTTATCTGCTCCTTGGGTCCGGTACGATTATCTTCGTCCTGTCGCAGGAACATTGATGCCATCTTCCTGGATCGCCCACGCTCAAATCGGATTTCTTTCTCTGAGTCAGGGATATCGCTCGCTCTGACAACGCCTTCTCGGACCTCGGGCTCATTCTCCAGAACAACGGGCTGGGTATCCCGCTCAATCTGGATCGGCTTTCTCTCAGTCCAGGTATCTTCTTCCTGAGACTGGAACCGGGATGCCAGGTTTCTCGCTTTGCCTCTCTCAAACTGAATATTGTCATCTACCTCATCTGATCGTACCACGTCTGGTCGACGTTGAGGTTCGTTTTCACACACCACAGGCCCTGCTTGATTTTCGTCTTCCACAAGTTTGATGACTTTCTGTTGTTTCGGCTCTTCCTTCCTCTCGGACCATCTCTGCTTCATCTGTTTGGCAAATCCAGCAGACGGAGGTTGGTACCCCGAGGTGTCATCGCTTTCCCTCACGACATCGGTTCTGACCTGGGGTTCGTTTTCCAAAACTTTCCCCTCGCCCTCTGCAATGTTGATCTGCTTCGGTTGTGATTTGGTCTCCTCCTGACCTTTAGTCTTCCACTGCTGCAGCAAGTTCTTGGTCCCTCCCTGAGGAAGAATCTCTGTGTCATTTTCTCCATCCATGTTGCACCTCACCACACCCTCTCGAACTTCCGGCTCGTTTTCAAACACTCCTCCTTCTGCTTGTGCAAGTTCAATCCTGTTCTTCTTCACTTCATGCTTGTCAGGAAGCTGTCCACTTTCAAACATAGCACGGACATTTTTGGTGATTTCTGGTGGAGCTACTTTTTCGACCACCTGACGATTGACTGGGACTTGTTCGGATGAGGTTTGTCGGCTAACTTTGTTCTCGTACTGCTTCTTGCTGTAATCTGTTCCTAGACTGGTATAAGCAACCTGGAATAATAAAGAAAACCAACCTGCTAAGAAACATATCAGACATTTGTCAATTCTTGACAACTCAGAAAACAAGCACCACATAAAACAGCTTATAACAACAGTATTGATACTTGAATGTCTCCTACAGCTCACATTTGCTTAATTTTATGCAACTCTACAAATTTCGCTCTCCCTAACAATACCTGCTTAATAATTCTCCTTACCAGTATTAAATCAACACCGTGTATAAAAATCGAACAACTACTCTTTCTTCACTTCCTCAATTTCGCTGATAACATATATACATATCCACCAGCAGCCTATTGAGACCAGATATATGGTAAATACTCCAGCCAGGCACACATATATAACTCCCTGCCAGTTCCAGAATGGCTACATAGTTCTGGAAGGATCCTTGAGCGAGTTGGCAAAAGCTCAGTCTCTGCGCTTTGTATCGGTGTGTGCCTGCCAGATAAAAAGGACAAGCTTCGTTCTGCTGAAGCTGGATGGATGGATAGATAGGCAAAGAAACATTTGCGTCACTACCCTTGGCATTTGGCAAGGAGATCCAGAGAGGCAGGGAGTTAGGTAGGGGCAAGCAAAGGAGGGAGAACCCATGGCCACCGATCCTCTCCCTCCTCCCACCCACACCATGAGGAAGGGAATACTCCTTGAGCTTTAGGCAGCATGCAGTATAGGTTAAGTATGATCCATGATAACATGAACAAATGCCTACAGCTTAACCATGCTCTCCCTGCATCCAGATGGGAGTGTGGGCAGCCAACAAACACCTCCACATCCAATTTTTGTGTACTGTATAATGGACCCCCACATCCAATTATCATGTACTATATATAACACCCTCACATCCAATTCTTATCCTATTCGGAAGTACATGTACCATTGGCTTGTTTGGCTTCAGCAATGCAGTGTGTTGACTGAAGATGGACTGACAATGATCTAGCAGCAATGCCTCAGCCTCCCAGTCTATTACAGCTGACACTAATCATCCTCATGCTGCATGGAAATTGGTGTTATCAGGTTATAGGTTGCAGGTAGAGTGGAACCCTGACTTAAAAGACCACCCCAGAAAAAGACCACCCCAGAATCAAGACCATATACATTTACCGGTACTGGTTGATGAAAAGTTTCACACCAAACCTGTTTTTGTTTCAGAATGAAAGCCACCCTTAACTCTAGAACAAGTCTGCTTACCGTGGATTTCAATGTGGTTCCCTCTATTGGAATGAAGCATGTGGTGCATTCCAAATAAGGGAAATTGGTATTTTATGTTAGTGGTAATGCTGCCAAAGATAACTACCGGTACAGTGTTCTTTCTCATGAAAGACACTCTGTAGAGAGGACACCACTCCAGAAAGGACACAAATTATTGGCAGCAAGTACTAGGGATGTATATGATGCTCCCTCCCACCATCATCATGAAAGGACTACTCTCTAACATGTCTAATAAGGACAGAATTGTTTGGCAGATGAGCTGTCACGATTAGAGGGGAACCACTGCACAACAAAACGTTTGAAATTTTGCTTATGACATATAACATTGCATAACATGTATAAGACAACACACTTAACTAGTATATGTTTTTGACTTTATATACACTTAGCTCATCAGTCTGCAAACTGCTAATGTCTCGAGAATATTATATCCAGTAAATATATTATTTCATGAAAATATGTCACAAATATCCATTTCCGATCAAGCACATTCTCTGTTTCCACTTACCAAGTCCTGCTCTTTGGGTAAAGTAGGAGATTTCAGATCTTCAGGTTTCTGCTCATCTTCTGATGTTTGCCTGCAACAATGTCGTCACAACAGTCACCAACTGACCAATCATGGAGCAGGATAAGTACTGTATGCACTAGACTTTACTGTTTCTGTACTAAGTGTGAACCAAGTACTGCAGTCTGTTCTGGAGTATATCCAGAATACTGTAAGGCTACTGACTCTACACCTATGTATTCCTGTGGATTCTGGAGCTAAATCTCTGGATCTATAGGCTGTGGCCTCATTACAGGCTCTGTCTGGCTTGGCAGCTGTTAGTATAAACAGATACCCTCTTCTGGATTGGTTGCCCAGGAAAATACTGGTTACTTCACCTGGACTTCTAGGAATCCAGGAAACTACCGGTGAAACTTAAGATGCCTTGAGACTGAGGCTGCATAGGGAATGAGGAGAGAGTGAGAGAAAGGAAGAGGGACTGGTGGAGAGGGTAACTAGCGGAATTTGCTGCTACTAGGCAACCAATGCTAGAGCCATTTTGCAGGGAACACAACAGTAAGCAATGAAGAAAGAGGGATAAGCATGCCGTCTGTTAGCAATATAGTGGTCCCTGCATTTTAAGACCACTCGTTTGTCATAAAACTTTGGTCTTAAACTTAAGGTGGTTTTAAACTGGAGTGATATTTATATTGAAATAAGTGGTGTTACTTATGGCCGGTCTTGTAACGGAGGGAATTCTTAAGTGGATGGGTCTGAAATTACAGGGACTACTGAAGCCAGAAACTGGTTGCACATCAGTATACATCTGTACTGTCATAGAAAAGCTGGAGACCATACATCTTGCTATTTCACAGTGGAATAGCATACATGTTTGGTGGTCAGAACAGATAAAGACATAACTAACAGATACGAGCACCATAGCAATCAAACTAAAGTTCTTTAGCCTACATTCCAAGCATTAGCCCTAACATTGGACACTGTACATAAATGTAAACAAGTCAGACATATTTAGAATGTTGTTATGAAAGTATGTCTTACCTGAGACAAAAATTGAGGAACGTTTTTGAGATTCAGGCTATTTGGAGACAAGTGCAGTGAATGACCCCAAAATGACCTTGGCCACTACAAGGTCAAAGGTACCCCATACACTTGTTACTAATGTCCCTATGTCACACATTTCACAACGTTTTGCTCTACCCCACCCGCTTTTGAGTTACAAGGGATTTTGAGACAACTGTATCGAATGACCCCCAAATGGTCTTTACCACTACAAGGTCAAATGTATATGTCTTGTGTTAGGTTTTAGTTGTATTTCATAATATTAACCGCATTGATGATGATTAAAGTGAGTAGAGATATATGTGTGCAGGGGATATATGGCTGTACTGACTGGGCAAAAGATTCCTTACTATCCCAACATGCCAAAGCTAGCCATTAGCAGCTGTCTGTAACCATATGCCATGGAGAATAATTCCCAGAATGCAGGTATGTTTTATAGGCAGATAGGTTTCCACCATCCTGATGCCAACGTACAGGGAAATTCAAAGACATGTGGAAGCTTGGGGAAGCAATTGGCTGCCATGGTAACCGACCTACTCAATCTACCAACTGCCTACTCAGCTGGTAACACAGTGGCTTGCACGTTCCAACGGAACGACACTTTACTCCGCAAGCCAAGACCATGAGCAGTCTATTTATTTCTTATTA
>JAAUYG010070749.1_pt1 | contig 10308 bp, 6 predicted proteins | sample 7278091 | NCBI WGS metagenome assembly JAAUYG01 (sample SAMN14350201, study PRJNA611818) | marine sediment metagenome | isolation source: surface marine sediment (0.6m) | place: French Polynesia: Moorea | collected 2018-08
GGTCTTATACTCAAGGTGGTCTTAAAATAAAAGGTTGTAAAATAGAGGGACCACTGTATATACATCATACATTGAGTGAAACCTGTCTTGAGAGACCACTGCCATGAGAGAACACCTGTCTTGAAGGACCATTAGTTTTTGGCAGAAGGTCCTACATTTCAGTGTAAATGAACCTGTCACCAAAGTCTTTAGAGACCATATTTTTATGGCCAATGGGGTGATCTGTGAAGACAGCTTCTACTGTATTTGTAATGCCATGACTTGGACTTCCAGAAAGGAACCAGCACAAACACCAGTGACACACCTTGGAAGATATATGTACACACAAAAACTGACGACTTGATATTTGGTGTTACCATGCCAGCATCAGATTGGGTTTCAGGTGATCAATGCAAAACTGCATGTACAACGCAGGTGTAGGCTCCAACCTGCCAGACATGGTTTGATAAGGTTACATGTGTTTGTAGCACCAGTGACACAAGGTTCAGAGTACATCACCATGGGAAGACTAAAGTAAACACATCACTGTAGACCAACACCTAATTGGCTTTGAATGTGTATGTTATCCATACAAAAAATTCATTTGACTGAACATGAATAAAATGATAAAAAATAAAAGAGAAATGATTTTTTAAATGAAAAAAATTAAATAAAAAATAATAGAGAAATGATGCTGTTTGACTAGTAGACAAAGTACCTCAAGCATAAAATGCATGCAACAAAAAGGCCTTCTAAATTCTTTTTTTAAATTTATAACTTAAAAATTATAATTTAAAGTTATTGAAGAAAAAGGAGGCAAATAGAAAGAAAGGACAGGAAGAAAGAAGACAGAATGACAGAAAGAAAGGAAGACAAAGAAAGAAAAAAATACAGAAATGGCAGAAAGAATAGCAAAAAGACAGATATACTGCATAAAATAGAAAGAAAATAGAAAGGATAGCCAACTGTAGGACAGAAAGAAAGAAAGGAAGAAATACCAAGAAAGTAAGAAAAGGAAAGAAAGAACAAATGAATGAAAGAAAGAAATGAACGAACAAAAGAAAGAGAAACAGAAAGAAAAAGAAAGGAAGGGACAAAGAAAGAAAGAACAAATTAATGAAAGAAAGAAAGAAACAAAGGAAAGAAAGAAAGGAAGAAGAAAGGAAGGAGACAAAGAAAGGAAGAAAGAAAACAAGAATAATCAGACACTTAACCATGTGCATAACTGATAACTAAATTTTCCGAAGTGTTTGGTAACAAGGCGAGGAATAACCTGTTTGAAATCAGTAATAAGAGGAAGTATATATCTTCTAAAATTCGAAAATGGCATGCGGATTCGTTTCAGATTTTCATGATGATGATGATGATCGCTGCTACTACTCCCAGGTGCTGCTACAGGTGACGATGTAACAGCACGATAGACAAGCATAGAACAATACCTGCTTCCTCCTCTGCTTGTGGTTTGTCATCGGGCTTGTTTTCCGTAGATTGCGTGTCTGTGGATTTGCTTCCGCTGCAACCCATTTTCCTCGATCTTTTTATATGAAACAAATTTATATAAGCGTTCCTGGTTTGTTAAATTTCTGCGGCTGTCAAATATTATCACAGAGTGCAAGCCGCGTCCCTTATTCCTGGAGTTGGTGGTCCTGTGACACGCGGCGCCAGCCAGCAAGGGGTTCTCCACGGACTCTGTGACGGGGGTGTTGTCGACGTGCCGAGCTACCAGAGCTTCAGCCCGCTGGGTTACAACAGTGTCGCCCTTGACGACGCTGGTGGTCGGCTTATCTCCGTAGGCTAGATTTGTTTGAGCGACAGGAATTATCTTGTCGGTGCGACAGTTTTGCAGGACAGCAAAAAAGGTTTCGTGGAATACATGTACGAAAGTGCTGCCGGCTTCCAACGCCAGTCTTAAAAGAATTTGTCTTTTTGTGCGATGCACATAAAAGGGATTCCGTGGTGAAACGGGGATTAAACGAAATGATATACGCAGCTTTGATCTCTCGCATATTGGCATCATGTTTCCGAGTCTTTTTATTGCAATATATTGGGATTTATTCCCGGGGGTTTATTATAGGGATTTATTAAAGATGCAGTTGCAATTCAAGGCAACGGTAAATAAGACTTAATATGCGAATGAAAGGTCACATTTATTCCGCGAGCAACAAACTAAAGATTTGGACGCTATTCTTGATCAGTTTTAAGTATATTCATTGAATTGATGAGATTTGAACACCACAATGTGATTTCAAATATTAAATGGAACAGCTTGCTTTGTAACAGATTGATTAGCTAACTGTTCATTAATCCATATGTGTCCAAGGCTCAAATTTCCTTTGGCCTACGAGCCAAACAAACAGATCATATTTCACGAGGTTGGAATATTTCCTCTAAAATGTTGAATACCGACCTCCGGGCCCGGGGACCCCTTCAATAAAATTGAATCTATCAGTTACTTTGCTTGCTGATGGTATTGCTGGGGGCAATAAACAGTAGTAAGGAGTCCGTTCACTTAATAAGGCTTTGTACATAAGAGTTATAATGCATCTTAATAGAAGTTTCGTAGCGTTGTTGTTTATTTGTAGGATTATTTTGGCGCTTCCCGCCGAGCGTTCTGATTGGGTCAATAATTCGCCACCAAACGAATAACGGGCTCTTGTCTGTCCACTTGTCTCGCATTTCCCACTTTTGTCATACCTTACTAGTTTTGTCGTGGTTCCCAACCACTTTTGTCGTAGCGTACTAGATTTGGCGAACGAGTTGTCACTTTCGTCATCAAATAGGCCACAGTTTTGTCGCAGAAAACCAACCATTTTTGACTTATGTTTCAGCTCGCGAGTTTTGTCGCCAAGGACAACAACTTGTCATCATCATCACCATCATCATCATCATCATCATCAGCAGCAGCAGCAGCAGCAGCAGCAGCAGCACCGCAGTAGTAGCCTGAAAGCAGTGTTCGTACATAATAGGATGCGTGTTACTAGATCTGCAAACAAAACTTACGAGCAAACATATTATTATACTTATTATTGTCGATGCTGCTGTTGGTGTCATCATTCGGTGGCTTATGGAAATGTTTATGTCAGAATTAACATCTCTTGGCACCCCTCGGCCCATTCCACGGCACCTTGCGCACGCCAAAAAGACTCGAGGAGTTCTGAATGAATTAAAATCTGTAAAAAAGTGGCCCCCACCCTTTCCAGTGCAACAACATTTGGGTATATCAACAAATTTCAGCGGGGTTATTGTGCGCCGGTGTGTCTCTGGATCTGCGTCTGTTCGTAAACAACATATCAAAAACTATTAAACCATGCCACGCAATTAATGCCATTTTTGTCGTCTGGCCCAGTAATAAAGAACGATTCGATTTTGACAAAAAAAAAAAAAAAATGGGGGAGGGGTTTGTTAGGGCACCTATGTAGTCATGTGTATGTAGTCATGCTTTAGGAGATTGCAACTTTAGATATCCCAGAAATCATATTCTGTGAAATCTAACTTCACCCACATTTCAACCCCGTATATCTAAGAAAGGGGCATATATTACCGGTACTATTAAGCACTTTTAGAATTTCAAAGTGCTATACGAGGAGCTCAATTGAATTCTTAGATTTGACGAGTGACCTTGAAAGGGCAAATCCAAGTCATTTATATTTCAAGCTTTTACAGCTAAGAAAGGAGTAGCGTCCTGGTAAATATTGGTTATATTGCTGTGGAAGACTAATAGGAAGTCACATATTTGACTCTAACCGCATCTTTTGGTTTGATATTGATTAACCTAAAAGGGTCGAATTCAAGGTAATTTATGGTTTACCCATATACATGCCCTAATTATGTGTCAGAAAGAAGTCTCGAGTCAGGTCATCCGTTTCTTTGAAATTAAATGATCTGTGTAGGATCCCGCAAACAGTCTGCAGTATGTGGAATTCGCTGGAACGGGATACACGGCTGTGTTCTGCAAGGTTCGGTGTTGAGTCCGCTATTATTCATCATTCATACTACTGACTTGCCCAGATACCTAAATTATGTCCAATTAATACTGTTTACTGATGATAACACTATATATTATCACACAATAATTTAGACGATCTTTAAAAGGCTGTTCTGCTTAATTCTTACTAGAAAAATGGTTTAACGCAAATGGAATACTAGTAAATGCAAGTAAAGCCAACTGTTTTGTCTTTCGTGCAGGTAAGCAAAAACATTTTTAAACTTGGATCTCAAAATTGGACAGCAAGTATACTCATGGGGAAGACTACTGTAAAATTTCTACAAACTCTTACTGATGAATGCTTGACCTGAAAAAAATTAAATAGACCAACTAGTCACAAAGACATCAAAATCATTCGTGATATAATACGAGGCATGAAGTCAACTCTTTACCAAGATCTGAAAGTAATCTGATGCGTTGCACAAGTGCACTATCTTTAATACACACAGCCGCTATTCACAAATCCCACAGGAAAGCTGAGGCCTTTATATTGATGAGCTGTTAACACTGAAGCAGATACACTTTTACTATAAACATGCCATGCATTTGGCAGTCAGCGAGCTGTTTGCTCGAAATTAAGACTTTCACCAATATAATACAAGACAAATCCGGAAACAATAAATGGAGTAAGGTTACATGCATTAGTAAGAGGGCTTTTGCATACATGAGTACTCATTTTTTTTTATCTAAAGTGGCACGAGATTTTTACAAAAATATTGACGATACAAAAACATTTGTTAGGCGATACAAGAAAGTATTGCTTGAAAGGTATTAAGCATTTATTATGCTGTTATAGCGGCTTGAAAAAAAATCCTCCTATCTCTTACAGTAACACTTGGATGTCATCACCAGTGTCTGGACGCCCTATCATGATGCACCCTGTCATCCCGGCCTGTCATGCAGTACTGTACTCGTCTTTTACATTTCAGAATCACTCAGGGTCCAATATAACAGCTTGTCACTGGCACATGGCCGTCAGTTGTTTCATCCTGTGTTATAGTACGCCTAACAAGTTTATAATCAGCGGTTGGCGGCTTTCTTCAGTTTCGGCTTTCGATACAATATTGCCAAAGGGAGTCCCAATCATAAATCCCGGATCCCAACACAAGATCATTAATATAAACGCAAACGGTAATAGCGCAGGAGGGAGTACCCGGAGGGGACAACTGCTCCCCACCCCACCCCAAAATGAAATAAAAAATGCTACACCTAAAATGTAAGGGTTACGTGCTAAAAAGGGGGGGGGGATATAACCCTCTGCGCATGAAACAAAACATCTAAAAAGGGAAGAGTAAAGGCACCAAGAAGAAGCTAGGCATCCTACCAGTAACCTTGGAAAGTTTATGGAAAGACCCACCCCTCAAAACCCCGGGGATTTACACTGAATCTCGCGTTCAGCAACAGCTAAACGGAGATCTTCGTCAAGGCCAAAGCCAGAGCGGGTGACATTTCTCCAAAGCTAAAGTATTCTGATTTTGTGTCAAACTCCACCGTCTCTTTGTCTCTCATCTAATTTATGCCGTACCACTTTGTTAAAAATATGGTATCGTTTAGTAAGCATTTACTAATTATTTAATTATTTACTAATTATTTAAAGACTTACTTTGCAATGTGACGCTGCTTTAGTTCTGCGACCTCACCACGATAGTGCAAAATATTAACTCCCAAAATTAAAATGTATGATTCCAACTTTTAATTTGTCAAAAGTGGCATTTCATTAAACAAAATCATTGGAATTTTTAGAACTGCAGATCAGCGGCACCTAGCGGTAAAGTTATGAACTGCCTAGGTTATGTACATATTGATTCCTTAATCCATCCACAATTGGGGCTTAGCCGTTAGCCGTGGCGACGAGGTTAGGGCGATGGTGACAGGTCCTTTGCTGGGTGAAGTTGAATACTAAAGAACTTGAAATGTGAGGTTGGGGGTTCGAATCCCAGTTAAACGTTCGAATCAGAATTCCAAAACATTTTATTTTTTTTTTTTGTCCTACAAAGAACCAGTACCTTTTTTTTCGTCAAGGGTCTCATCTACTCGCTTGCAAAATCAAATGTTTTAGTTAATGGGCTTGTGGGTGCTTGCAGTTTTCCTGACTCGCAGGACAGTCTAGTTCAACCGAATAAACCTACAAATCTGATGGCGATATTTTAGAAGTACTGGGACTTCTACTTTTCGAGAAGCAGTTTCTAAATCAGGGTACCATGTTTATTCTCTTTCTTCTTTTTGTTCCACTTTTCTGATAAATTTATTGCCAAGCAATTCAAAGTAAGAACATTGGCTTCATGTAACTGAGGCTTTCGGACCTGCAATTTTTCTTGAACAAAGTCTAAGCGGAATCTTCTGCTTTCACTTACGTCCATGGATGTCCATGTCGGTGCAGTTGAATTCTACTACGACTACGACATATTGAAACCCCAGAAGCGCCGATAGGTTTGACTTTGGGTTACCTTGAAGGTCCAACTCACGGCCACCCATAGTTCAATCCCCTAGATCTCAGAAAAGAGTAGCCTTAGAGAATATGCCTTTGAACACTAATATAGAGCTAACGGGAAGTCAAACCGTACAAGTAGATTTCACCTTGAGTTACACGGCTAAAACGTAAAACGGGCTACTGATATTTTATTTTTATTGCAATCCATATACAGGTGAAATTTAAGGTAAATCCCTGTACATCTGTACGTTAAAAGATTTAAAACTGTGTGTGTGTGTTTGGTGGGGTGGAGGTCTTCCCACCAGTCTTTCTTGTCGGCAATCTTAAAGCCAGTTAGCTGGAGAGCATAGTAAATAGAGGTCCATGAGCTGTGGAACCCTATAAATTTTGGTCCAATATGGAAATAATACTCGTTCAGGTTTAAAATGACCATATATTGGAAATGGAATCGCTGCCGTATTTAACGTAGAGAGGAGATATAAATAACAAGCTTAATTCAAAAGATCGGCAAAAAGATAGTCCCTTTCCAATTTTTGGCACATGTGCTCTGGGCAAGTTGCATGTTTGTATAAGGCAATTTTGAAAATTTGTCTGGCCCATCTGAAACATTTGACAATGGCAAAGTTTCATTCTAAAATATAGAATTTTCGAAAATCGGCCTGTATCTCGGAAATGGTTGTCCGTAGAGAAACAACTCAGTCCGATATTCGACACACTAGAGCAGAGAGTACCCGTGCAGTATCTGGAATTCTTTCCTATGACTAAGTTTCATCTTGAAATACGTGGTAGAAATAGGCTACATGTACAACATCTGGAAGTTTTGATGATGGGGAACTGCTAAGTTTGATGCCCCATTATGGGAATTATGGAAGTCGCCTTTGTGTCTCGAAAACGTCTGGCCGTAGAGAAATAATCTCGATTTCAACCCCCTGTATGGGGAAGATCCTCTTCACCATTTGGAATCTTTGCCGATGACATGCCACGCTACAGTAGAGAGCGATTTCGACCGTTTGGGGCAGGCAGAGAGTTCATGTGCAACATTCAGAACTTCTGTCAATGGCCAAGTTCTATTCTCGTGCATGGGTAGTTTTGAAAGTGGCCTGTAGCACAATAGTTGCTAGTGGAATAATGGCAAGGTCCTTGACTTCAGGTACTATGGTTCCTGCTTTCTTTTTACCAAAACCTGCATACAGACAGTGGATTTGCCTGCAAATTATGGTCTCTAGTCCCGAATCTGAGCATTCATTTTGTCTATAATCTTAGGGTTTCGGTTGACTGGTGTGGTGTCTGAATTGCAGACACACTGCGTAGATAGAAAGTGGCATTCTGGTCAAAATAAGGTACATTCGAGATGAGTGCAGCATACGGACACGGAGGAGGCGCTGAGCTGTTATAGACCACATGTATTCGCTGGACAATCACCGTCTTCCACTTGCGTGGTCTCTTAATTCTCACGGCAAGTTGAAAAGATAGGGATCTCATTTTGAGGAGATGAACTGATGACCTATTGGAGACGGAAAGGAGGAACAAATCAAACGACGGGGATGGGGAGAAGGGAAAGCAGTAGGTGGAGGATTAAAGTACAATGATTGGCCAATCCGGCTTAGTATTATTTACAAAAGTATTTTTTAAAAACGTGTCACTTTCAAGTGCATTCAAGTATGGCTCCTTTTTAGAGATTCGGTTTAACACAAACTGTTAAGTCACTCATACATCTGTCTGGAATTATCCCACTATTCGTGTGTCAAGTATTTATTTGCTCACGCGGTTGTACGTTCTGTATGAAGTACAAGTGGCCTCTTCATGAGAATATACAATGCTTGTTACAGGGAATTGGAAGCCAGGCAAGCAAAACTTAAATATTTTAAATATAAGCGAAAGCACATCAATACAATTTTAGGGCTTTTTTTCACTGAACTTAACGTGTATAGTCTACACATAGCATACCCCGAAATTTTTAGTTTATTCAATGGTTACGGATCCCACGCATAAACCGGATTAATTTTCTTTGGCCTCCAGGCGTGATGAACAAAATCCAGTACTTTCTTTCTCTCCAGGGCGTTCAAGTCCGGGAATCCTTCCTTCAACAGCTGCTGATCCAGATCGTTCAGCTGTTTTCCGTCTATCTGCTGATCCAGGAACAGCTGTACGAGCGTCTCCTTCAGTCCGATGTAACGCAGGGACATCCCGACCTCTTCCACACTCATCTCCGACACGTCAGCAGGAGGCATCCAGGACAGCTCACTCGCCGACCGGTATGGGTTGGAGTCTTTCTCCTGCTGATATGGATCGCTGGCGGTAGATCGAGGACTCACCCAGATTCCAGAATCTACTGTACCACAGATGATGTTATCCGTGTTGTGCCGTTGTCTGGCCTTCTGGACCATGGTCTCCGGAACCGACATAGACCTGACTACGCGGCTGTAGTCCAGGTCTCTGGATTGCTCGCTGTCACCAGGATCCTCTTGATCAGTCACCGATCCACTTCCTGTCACCTCAGCCTCGACCTCACCAACTTCCACCTCGTCAAATATCACGTCCAGGTATTTGTGCAGGTCTTCCTGGCTTTTGAAGATGTTGTCCGAGATGGTACATATCTCTACCCTTTTCCTGCGACTTCGGCGCTTCCTCTCGCAGTGCCTGTCCAGACTGGCCGTCTTGCTGCGGCTGCTGCGGTTCAGACGGTTGACTGAGTCGGCCAGGAAAGCGTCCAGCCTCTCGGCGTCATAACTGGCGCCAGACAGTCTATGAGTGGCGTCGCCGGTCTGCTCACCATTCAACTGACCTCGTCTCATAGGCATTAAGTTGTCCATTGGAATGCCCCTGGACGCTACTTCAACACCGAGGGGTTGCATGTCCAGGGCTATCTCTTGTTCTTCGGTACAGCTGGTAGTGATTCGGCCTGTGCACGAGCGTGGAAGAGTTCGCTGATAAACGTCACTTCCGTCATGCTGGCTCATTCGTTCATCGGTCAAAGTCCTTAATGCTGACGGCAGCAGATATCCGTCAGCGTCCTGTTCATGCTCTGGTGGTACAGCCGTCTCTGTCAGTTCCAAGGTGTTCTGATAGTGCGGTTCTAAGATGGGAGTTCCGTCGTTGACACTTTCGGGATTGAATCCAGATAAGGATGCCGGAGCAGAAGCTTGTGGTCCTGAAATATCGTTGTCTAGACTATCGAGGCTCTTGAAAAAGTAAGGAATCACTTCATAGTCAGACTCTCCAGATTCTGCCTGAGGATGAGTTTCTTGATGGGGCGTGGGCTTGTGTTTCTTCTTTTTCTTGGTCGACAGTTTTCTCAACTTTGACCTGGTGCCTTTTGGCACGGCAGGGAGGTCTCTGCTATTGCTGGTCGTATCCGGCTCCTTGTCTGACGGAAATCTGTCTTTGTCTCTGTGGACACTTCCAACACCGTACTGCTGTGTGTTCGCTTTGCTGAGCGATGCTGCATGGAGAACTTTGGTGGCAGCGGTCCCATGGTTCCCCACAGAACCATCCCACTGAACGCTCTCCAGCTGAAGCAGTCCTGTGAACCTGGCCCCGGCCTTTGGGGCGTCCCCGTACACCAGACGAACAGGGACAGGTAGCTGTATCAGGTGCACGAGGTCGCGCAACTGGTAGCAGACGTTCGCGCTGAATTTTCCCGCCATGGCATCTCTGACTTCATAGAATATTCCCTTAGTGTCGCAGGGTAGCAACACCTCTCTTTTTCCGGCGTCCGAGCACTGCAGGTAGCAGCAGTGGCCTCCGTGTACGGCAGACAGCTTTCTTCCCAGTCTCCGGGCCAGGCATCCAGCCAGACAACCGAACCCCTCTCCCGGCCAGGCCTCCACACACACATACCGTGTGCTGAGTACCTCCCCGCGTGCCAGTTGCACTCGGCTGTAGTATCCCTGCTTGGGTCGGGATCCCTTGA
>JAAUYG010031285.1_pt1 | contig 10307 bp, 12 predicted proteins | sample 7278091 | NCBI WGS metagenome assembly JAAUYG01 (sample SAMN14350201, study PRJNA611818) | marine sediment metagenome | isolation source: surface marine sediment (0.6m) | place: French Polynesia: Moorea | collected 2018-08
TAGATGTTTATGGCCAACGGTAACCACACCAAAAATTGCAGGTATGTCATTGAACATGATATGGTTTGTGCCAGAATTTTTTGTGGGCATGCACAAGCTCTGGTGGTCAGAAGGCATAACTCATGATTTTTTTTCAGGAATGATCTAGAGACCATGAGATAGGACATGGCCCAAACATGTGGCTGCGGGGACGAGACGACACGGGGCCTCTCATGTGTGGCACGGTTTGGCGACAAACGCGAGGTGCCATCAAGAAGTGGAAAGAGTGCTTCCTTCTCCTCAGCCACTCCTGCCTGTTGTGTTACCACAACGAGGATGACATGCTGGACCAGAAAGCCCCCAAACTGAAGCTGGAGCTGACAGAGATCCAGGGAACAGACACTCAGGACAACCTGGATGTCTACAGCCACAAGAAGTCGAGGAAGCTGTGCAAGCGTTTTGTGGTGGTGCCAAGAGAAGGCGCCATATGGGTTCTAAAAGCTCACGACACAAACGAAGCGCAGGAGTGGACGTTTCAGCTGCGCGAAGCAATCCTGATATGCAACCAGAGAAAGAGCGTGCAGGTTGAATTGAAAAGGGCCTCATTCAAGCGACACGTTGAACAGAATCTGAAGGAGAAGTTTCTTGTGTCACAGCCAGACGCCGAACTGAGAGGAATCCCACGTCTGACCTACCTGAGACGAGTGGCTTCCTGTGACGACCTGGACAAACCGAGCACTCATGACACATACCTGAAAGAGCTGGTACAGGTCTTGGACCAGAAGGCAGTTTCCCTGGACAACATTTCCCACTGTCACTCGGTGTGTCCGGTCCCCAATCCAGGAGGGGATAAATGGGCCGGAACACTCCAGAAAGATTTTCTCATATGGAAGGACAAACAAAAGAAGAGCCATGAAAAAAGTCCAAGGAACCACACCCACAGGGATACTTCCTCACACTGGTCCAGCCCAATTCACGGCAAGAAAGACGGCTCGGTGTCCAGTAGGCAGTTGCATCCAATATCAGACAATGAATATTCAGTAGATGCAAAGAGCTTGAATGGCTGGCAGGAGTTGGCTCTTGACTTCCTCTCCGATATCCAGAATACAAGCAAGCCGCACAACCAAGGTGAGCATTCTAAGTTAGGACATCTAAAGCCCAAGAAGGGTTTGGGATATGAAAGAACTTCTACACACTACCCCAATTTTTCAGGATACGCCAACATCAAGACCCACCTAGGAGTTGTTCCGGAAGAGACCGGGTCATCCAGTGAATCATTTCCAGATGGATCCGTGAGGCAGAAGGAAAAACACAGCATGAGAAAATATCACTCGGAACAAATGCTGCAGCAGCCAGAGCACAGCTTAGAGAACTGCCAATCTGCGGAAAATCTATTGAATGATAAATCAGGTCAAACAAATCAACTACACTGGAAATCCAAGTCCATAAGAAGCAAGGGGAAAACAAGCAGAAGCAATGACATGATGGGTGTAGAATATCCACGGTTCTATTATGGACATAGTAAACAATCAGGAGGTATTTCGGCAGCCCAGGACACCAACCAGAACAACACTTCGAACTTTTCCAGGGCATCTGTTCAATATCGCTCATTTACGCCTACTGCTCAAGAACAGCGGCAACCACACTTTAGCAGGAACAGCTCCACATACAGGTCCTGGCATTCAGGTAGGGATGACTCTAGCTGGACCCCCAGCCAAGCAAGGACCACTGTGTCTGGCTATCACTCCACAGATAACAGCTACATTCAGAGACCTGGACGAGGTCACCACGGTGTTGAGAATGTCCAAAGACGCCAATCTCCACCCAGGGATTATTACGTCCAAGATCAAGAACTCGTCCAGCATGCCAAACCCGAGAACACACCATGGATCCAGGCTGCAAAAGAGCTACCGAACCCCCCTCCTGATATTACTGAATCTAGAAAAAATTATCCTCCTGATAAGCCAATGAGAAGTGGTTCAGTATTACCCAGCTGGAATCATGCCAACCCCACAGTGGGGAAATCTGTCCACTACCCCTCTACCAGACCGTCTGCTCCAGGGCCGAGTGAGGACAGATCCTTCTGTGAGGATACCTTGAAATCCAGAATCAGCAGCGACTACTTTTCTGGTGATTCCTTTTCCTCAAACAACTCCAGCTTTGATGGTAACCGACACCGTGTTGGATACTCTTTATCAAGCAAAATGCAATAATGATCAGACTTCAGACATGATATCCAACTGCCCATTTTCTATTTCTACACCCTAATTGTTATATATTAGTCATTTACTAATTCTGACTTTTACTAGTAATTCGGCATGGAATAATTACTTTTTTTCACCTTTTAGTTGTGTTCAAATCAATTCCATGCAAATGTATGACACTGTGCAATAAAGTGTGCTGTACTCAATAAACTTTTCTGTGCATGTTTTGAAACTACATTCTACACATACAATTCAAAATGAACATGTTAAATATATATATTACTTTATTTAGCATGAATATCTTTATTTTCCTTGAACCAGAAACCTACAGACGTGTCTTTCTAACATTGACAAAGAACAGTACCCTGCTTTGTAAGGAGACCTTCGAGATTCCCTGAAACACCACATGCCAACCACAAGGCTTTAGTTGCTTGTTTTTGCCAAAAGCTGAACAATGACCACAATATACGACATATTTGGATTTGGCTTTACATCTCTTGAGCAAGCAAAACATGCAAAGTCATTTAACCTTTTACTTTACCCTAAAAAATGTTGCCATTTACAACCAGTGACAACCAGTCTGCAGCATGAACGAGAATCAAAAGTGGCAGTTTGGATCCATCGGCCATTCTATGCATGTATATGAAATTTTCTCTAATAATAACTAAAGTAATATTTGTTTCAAGGCACATTTGAAATAAAGTACCGGTACAAAAAAATCATAACTTGCAATTACTAGGCTGGAATTCTCGAAAATATTTAACTTTAAGTTTAGATTTAAATCCAATCATACTGCTCAGAGCCGTGATACAAGGCTATTATACATGTGTCCCGCTCTTAGTGGCCATGCTCAACAGAGGTCACCCTGTCTAGTAAGGGTATAAATCTTTTCCGCTACTACTATCATTGTATTTACTTCCCCCCACTCACCAAAGGCCACCTCTCTAATGTGGACACAGTTTCTTGGCAAATAGGGTGGCCTTACTATAGAGGGACTACTGTATAACCTTGAAGACTTCAGTATTTTCAAGAACTCCGACTCTGGTTTCACTCCGGTCCTACGTCACTGGCAATGAATTATTTCATTAATATCACCAAAAGCAGGAAGTAAACATTCTCCTAAAGAAAAGCCCAAGTTTGTCTTTCCATCATATGAAATCTCTAACTGCTCCTGCTTGAGACAAATCTCATTTCTAAAACCGTATATGTCCTATAGAAGCGCAGTACCTAACAGATGTGCAAGCCCCTCTAGCAACAAACATACCACATCTGTTAAAGGACAAATTCACACCAAATGCCTCATTAAGCATCAAAAGATCGCCAAGAAACAGTCAAATCCGAGTGATATTTTGGTCTGTTTGGCTGTCGCACATGCGCAAATATATACTACTGTTATATTACCAGATGATAGGCTTAGCTTTTATTATTGAAATTTTCAGATGCACACCTAAGCCCTTTGCACTCGCGCACTGGGCTTCTGTAAGGACATATATGGTAGACAGAAAGCTGCCCAGGACCCGAGATTTATCCACTTTGTATCTGTGGGCAACATACCGTTAATGGCTTTTTAGTATGACTATACATGTACATACTAGGTACCTATAACTTGGTGGATTTGGAGCATAAGATAAGATATGACAATTTCGCATAAACTGTATCCAAGGTGAAATGCAATGAAAGTGGTTGAAACTCCTAACTTCCTGTCACAGACCAGGGAAAAAAGTCCAGTCATGACCATATAATAGGTCAGTATTTAACTGTCAGTGACTTTCCTTTATGAGTCTCAACTGAAATTCAAGACTTGCATTATGACTCACAACTTCCTAAATGTGTACAAGAGCAGACATATGGGGTAAGGCTTGTGTCAAGAACAATGTGACCTTGGCTTTCGACCTTCAGGTCAATTTGGAATAAATTAAACAATATCTTAACTACAGTGAAGTCATTGGGATGACTTTATGCGTACAGTACTCCCCCTCTAATGACACCCCTTCTGCCAAATAATTCTGTCCTCATTAGAGAGGTATCCTTTGGTGAGAGGGAGGATTAAAGGCATTCACAGTGCTTGCTGCCAAATAAGTCTGTCCTTATTAGAGAGGTGTCCTTTGGCGAGTGTCCTTTAAGAGAGGGACCACTGTATTTTGTACATGGCAAATTTAACAGCATTAGTGAAGCACTGGTACATATACATGTCACATACACCAAGTACAGTTGTAATAGTAGCAGCAGTATCTCAGAGAATAGAAGTGTTTGGGGCTAGAATTTTAGCTGCAAGTCATTCATAGTTAGGTATCAATATAAGTATATATATCAACATTCACAATACCGCATTTGACCTCCTGCCATGGTTAAAGTTCAGCATTCAGTAGGACATCAAATTGTGGCACATCCTAACATAGTTTAAAATTAGTGTATTACTCAGCCCCTGATTAAATCTTCTCACGAAAAAAGGGGTTTGCATGAAACTACTAGATAACTTACATTACAAGGAAGCCTTACAGTGTAAAATCTACAGTCCATGGCATATACATGTACAGGGAGCCTTGAATTACGCAACATTTTGCAAACAGGATGAATCAGATATACGATATACCATGTATACTACCGGTATCTTTACGCAAGCACTCGTTGAAATGGATAACATTTAATATGTTTTAACAAATGCTTTACAATTCTTTTCCTCCTGCAGTTTCAACTTTCAATCACAGTCGATGTGATTTAAACACTAACAAGAGATATGTTCTGGTAAATTTCAGATAAATGTATGCAACAATAAAATATCAAAGAATACAAGTTACTCTCAGAGCAATAAAGTTGAGACATTAATACCATTTATTAACTCATTAACACAATTATAGTAACAATGGTACAATAACACTTTGCCACAGAAACAAACTAATGTTAACGCTAAATGAATAATATAACTCGCCACCATCACACATACATGTATATCAAATAAAAGATGAAATCTTGCATAAATAAGCCATTATATATTATGCGTGTATATTTTGTCAGCTACTTAAGTTTAACAAACATGAACAAAGCCACTACAAGGTGACTGATAAACCCGAGATAGCCAAAACTTGAAAAGCCTAACCTAGTCAGCATTATACCACCGATCGTAGGAGAGACTGTTCTGATGGCACTGTTGACAGCCATATTCATACCTAGCATCGCTCCTGAAAAATGAAATAAACGTTTTTAAGTACAAATTATTCACTTAATGTAGCACCCCTTCAACTGTTATTTGTTATCAGTGGCACTTATGTCCACCAGCATGATGGCTGCATCTCTCAATACAGTCCAAAAAGGCAAGTCTAAAACTAAGTTTAAAAGTCTTAAAATAATATAGATTTTCAGCCAATCTTAGGTAGTTTGGCAAACTGTTCCATAATTTTGGTCCATTTACGGGGAAAGCACGATCGTCGAAGTGTCTGTGATTGGTAAAGGGAACTGCCAGTATATAGTCTATATCCTGCGATCTTAGGCCACGTCTTGACACTGAGGCCGGCTTTATCTCAAGCTATAAACTCAAAGTATTAAGTGTCCAGACTCTTTCCCAACTGAAGTATTCTTTCACTTATGTGCCAATACACATAGTGTCTATATATGTTACTAAAATGATGCTACCACATTCCACATACATATGCAGGTATTGATCAATGGGATGCATGGATGCATAGTCTAGCCTGCCTCATAATTTTCACATTATTTTTTTAACCATAATTTATTTTTCATGGAAGTTCATCCCCACCCCCAACCGCCAGAAACTAATGATTTATAGCATTTAGGATCATGCATTAACACTAGAACAGGGGCCAACTTATAGAAACATTCCAAGCCTAGTTAGATCAGTAGATCTTAAAGCGAGAGTGTCAAGTAATTTTTTTCTTTCCATCATAACGGGTATCCGTTTGCTGGTTGGAGAATATTTGAATAAATGTCTTGATTTTCAGACCGAATCCATTGGTTTCAAAGGTGATATACACGTACAGTGGTCCCTGCATTTTAAGACCACCCATTGAATGACCCAGCAAAATATGGTCTTAAATTGAAGGTAGTCTTTAAATGGAGGGATATTATAATATTGAAAGTGTAAGAGTTGGGTCACTGGTGGATGGTCTTGAAATGGAGGGATTTGTTAAATGGAGGGGTCCTAAATTGGAGGGACCACTGTAGTAGACTTGTCGGTTGTTTTTCTGGACTTAGTAATTTTCAGGAAACTGGTTCTAGCAGTGACAATGTGCAATGGCTGCTGTTGTTACCCACTCTACCTGTATCCGTGTCCGGCACGGTGCGAGTCAAGGCACTTCCTGTCACCACCCCCATCAGTGTCAGGCCCACGCACAGCGGAGCAAGGACAATGCACAGTTGGAGCACGTTCTGAACGTAGGCCTAGGATGGTGAAAAACAACACCAAGGCTGCTGTAAGACATATTCATACAGAAACAATAATATAGTCCCCATTAAAAATGCTATTTAACAGTAGGCTGACGGTCCTAAGTCATTGTAAATCCGTGAACATAACTTACTGAAATATATATACATTATAAATCATGATTTTATACCTATTTTGTGAAATATCAGGTGATACTAGACATTTGCAATATGGTATCAATAGATGAAACAGCCAGTGTAGATGCTTACCAGAACCAGATATGACCACATCATGATGAATATTGAGACCTTGAGAATAGCAATATCGGATAGCCGCCTGGTAAGAACTGTTACGCCAACACCCTGCGTGATCTGCAAGGTAAAACCGGCACATGTACATCCAAAAGACAGAGGCACTATCATACTATTCTGTTCTCTGATTTTCTGACTACCTCATCCCACTACATCAGTACAGTGGTCCCTCTCTTAGTGGCCTATCCCAAAAAAATTGCCGCTGCTACTATAAATCCATTTACTTCTCCCTATCGCCAAGACCACCTCTCTAACGTGGCACCAATTTTTGGCAAATAGGGCAGCCTTATTAGAGGGACTACTGTACTACAAACGTATACCGTTCATACATGTACAGCCTAACTAAGCAAATTCTGTGAATGTGCCAAATATCCCTCAAACTGACATTGAGCTATACGAAGTCTAAAGCACCCAAGGTATGTTCTACATGTACTTTCATCTCTACAGGCCAGCTTTGCAATACATGTAATTTCATGAGTAGCCATTTGCAACAGAATCCACATAGCACTATATGCTATTAACAACTGCAGATTGACATAAAAATTTGAAACTTGGCCATGCATGGCTAACAATTATTCAACTGTCAGCGCTTTGAAAGTCCCCATAACAGCTAATGTTAGACTAAAACTGAATTAAACATGTAGATGTTCAAAGCTTTACTATAAAAAACGTTTACTAAGTATGAAAAGCATATAAATGCCCAACACATAGTCGGCAAGCAATGTCTTTATCTTACCATGGCTAAGATTCCTATGTAGGACATGATTTGGCCGTTCTCATCAGCTTTGAGGTCAAACTTTTCTATGGCAATCACAGAAAACATGCTCTGGAATATTCCTATAGGAATGCCTATGGCAAAAGAAGAACAAAAACACATGAATTCATAATATCACTACAATTAAATACAATAGAACCTACCTACAGAACACCCCCAGTTAAGACCATTTATTGTTAATAAGGGTTTACGAAACGTCCTACCATAAGGCTATTTTCTTGCAACATTAAGACCAACCCACAATCAAGACTAACTACTATGGCATTATAGGTGCCATGGTCTTTCATGCATATTCAGTTACAATTACTACAAACAAAAACAACACATAATTCATGCTGAGTTACCAAATTTTCTATGACTGCATTTAGTACTGAGTACTAATGACTATCGTTTCAACATGTTCAATGTAAAGAATAAATGTTGTGCATAATATCAGTATGCTTTATGACTTATGTGTGCTGCCTACAAACTTTCCACACAGTTAGACTAACAAACTGATGAATCATTTGCATAGTCTCTGTACATTCAAGTACACATGTACCTGATATTAGCTTCACCATGAGAAGCTGAAGCGCCAGAGGATGTTTGACCAATGCAAGTAGTTTAATGGGATTGAACACAGCAGTAGAGGTGGAACCTGAAAGATAAATACAGTCGTCCCTCTATTTTAAGACCACACATGGGACCAAAAAATGTGGTGGTCTTATATTGCAGGTGGTCTTAAAATAAAGGTCATTTAACACAGAAAATTGCCCTTTGGTACCAAATCAAGCGGTCTTATAATCAAGGGTGGTCTTAAAATTGAGGTTTGTAAAATTGAGGGACTACTATATAAAGTGGCTAGCAGTTTGATAATAACTTATACAAAGGGAGGCAGTAGGTGAAGTTAACTACTCGAAAGTTGCAAATTTTACAACATAATTTTTATGAACTGATTTCTAGGTTGGATGCGGCATTTGCTTCACATAATATTGGGGCAGGGGGGCATTTATATACAGTAGTGTGGAATTTTTAACGGCCTTGCAAAAATATTAAGTCATAATGGGTATCATATTAGTGATACAAACGTCTTATACATCTGCCACCATAGACTATCAGTGCTTGTACTCAGCAGTGTTTCTATGTCACATATATATATGGGGGTCCATTTACCACAGGTCATGTCCATTTACCACTGTGAAATATGGACCCTCAGCTCTATTTTCCATGGGGGTCAATTTACAATCTGACTCCAGTGCCAAGTTTCTTCTAAACCAGTAACTCCTAAATATGGTTGGAATGAACAGAAACAAGCAACACTCATTAACTTACTACTGCACCCCCCTCTAAATCAATAAAGGACATCAAAGATCATCCATTAGTTCTTCTAAAACTAAATATTACCTGTCTCCCTTGACGTTTGTTTCTTGGTCTGTCTGGGCACAAACAGCAAAGACAAAACCACACAGACAACTGATATGGCACAGGCAACGAGGGCAGCTGTTTCTTCACTGAAAATGTAAAATACCGGTACTTAACATGATTATACAGTCAGTCAAATGTGGGGCAGGGATCCAGAATAATTCTAAACAACCAAAACTGATGTTAAGCACTGAAATGACAACAGTTGCCCAGGAGATTAGTGGACTTAAGTCAGTTTAGGACTTAAGATATTCTGAAAAATTGCTTTGTAACATTGGGTCCCAATCCTGTTTCAGCAACAGGACCCAATTGTGTAACCCAATACACAAGGATACAACCACATACCGGTACACAGGAGCCATATTCCTTAAGCTATAAGGATTATCATAATTATTCTTCTAAGCAGGTTATCGCATAGAACACACAGATTGAATTGTATTCAATACACTCTCCAAGCATTAATTGTGATTACATCAGAAATTATGAACATACCAGTACACTAATATTACCATGAACCTTGTTACCTCAATTGTTCACAAACAATTAAATCTGTGACTACTAGGACTAACTGTCTTTGTATGAAGTGACTTCAAAGTTTCAATACATGTTCAACACCGGTTTAAATAGGTCATGGACATCATGAGGCCAGCCACCTGAGCAGTGTGGTGATCCATCCACCTAGGAGAGGACCTATTATCATTCCAACACCATAAGATAGTCCCAGTTTGGCTAAGGCGTCAGTGCGCTTGGATGTCTCACTCATATCGGTAACTACCATCTGGCCACCTAACGTCAAGAGAAAGTTGGCTTATATACCTTTATTACAGAAAAAAAAACCCCAAGATTACGCATGCAAAATATTACCATTTAACTATTTCACTGCCAGATATATTTTTATACCTTTCGCATATTATGTCAACAGCTAGAAGTCGCCAATGGCGGTGAAAGAGTTTTGTTTTAACACAAATATTAGTACCACAAATTACAGGTTACAACACAAGCATACATGTGTATAGTTTGTTTAATAAATATCTGAAACAAAGCAAAGTACTTAAATCAACAAACAGTAACACTAAAGGCAGAAACATGTTTGCTAATTTTTTACATGTAGTTGTAGTACCGGTAGTAGTAATTTGAGCTTTTTCGTTGTGCTGTAATTACAAGTACATGTATCAATAAATCAACCATTGGATTTCTATTGTGCCATTCCACAACTGTGCCCATGGTACAGAAAGTATAAACGGTTACAGTCAACATAA
>JAAUYG010098895.1_pt1 | contig 10307 bp, 13 predicted proteins | sample 7278091 | NCBI WGS metagenome assembly JAAUYG01 (sample SAMN14350201, study PRJNA611818) | marine sediment metagenome | isolation source: surface marine sediment (0.6m) | place: French Polynesia: Moorea | collected 2018-08
ACCTATAAGAAGGTTTTCCTAAAATACCAGGTCAATACAAGGTTTCCTTCATTTTGTTTGGCCTCCGGAAATGGCATATTTGGCAGCGGAAGGAGAAAAAATAAAAAAAAAAAAAAAAAAAGTCGGCAAGCCCATAGGGGATCCCGTCAGAGGACGGGATGCCCCAACAAAAAAACAAACACAAGTTAGTAGAGAGTACTAGAAACTGTCTGAGCTACGTCTGGTTTCTTCGTGTTCCATAGAACTTTTATCTGAACACAATGCAATTTATAAGCCTTATTTAGGCACATAACATATGGTAGCCATCTGGATTAGTCACGGCACAAGGATTCCAGACATTTACTTACAGACAGTGAAACCTGGATATATAGACCACTCGAGGGCCTAACAAAATGTGGTCTTTACACACAGATGGTCTTTATGTAAGGACAGGTTTAATAAGATGGGAAATAGATCGCTGGGGACTTGCAACATGTGGTCCTTATAATCCGGTGGTATTTATATACTGGTGCTCCCTACAGCAGGGTTTACTGTACTGGTGGAGCAATCCACAAGTTTACAACTTTCTGCCAACTCAGTGTAGGCAACACGTGCCACTTCACTATTATAGGCCATTAGATACAGCACACCTCACCCGTGTGACTCATTTAAACTGGTTCAGCTGTCAAGTGGCAGTATATCTGAGAGTACTAAATACTGAAAAGGCAAACATTTTTGTCCTTATTACTAACTTTAAGGTGTCCTTTGATGAGGAGGATTACTTGCTGTCAAATAATTCTGTCCCCATTAGCGAGGTGGCCTTTGGTGAGAGCATACTTTAACAGAAGGGACGGACCGCTGTATTTCCCTTATTTCAGACCACTATGACAGTATTATGTTGGAAGGGCTGATGTAGACACTGTCAGCCGTACTCACTGTAGCGTCTGAGATTCCAGTTTCCCGCAGTGTTGTAGAAGGTCGGCCAGGTGTGCCACGAACCACCAGTTACTGAAAGCTGAACTGCTCTCCTTCACCACCTGATGGATGTCAAACTCGATAGCTGCCAGCAGGACGGTGTCCCATGGCTGCATGCTTGACTCGCCACCAAATGTATCGATACAGAACTAATGGAGAAAACACCCAAAAAAGTTTGAGAAATGAATTACTGGTAATGTTTCATTTCAATTCAAACTGAGTGAGCGATTCAGAAATAAAAGCTACCAAAAAAGTGCTACTGGCCTCATACAAAACTACTAATGCGCAACAAAGGAACATATCGTGAGTAAAATGCAATATCAAACCTCAGAGATGGTGCTTATATAGGGGTTTTTTTCACAATTTTTACTTTGACATACATGCATACCTAAAACTTGTCATAACCACTAGCCTAAGGTCTGTTTCTTTGCTGTGACAGGGTACTGGGGAATAGATCCCACTGTAAAAGGTTTTCTCTTGTGGCGTTAAAGTGGCTATGCTGCTGATAACAGATTGGATCATTGGGATCAGAGTGCTACGATATATCAATCAAACCCCAGATGTGGTAAGTTACCTGTTTGTGGTACTGAAGGTCGAAAGCTTTCACTGTCGGGTTTTGGTACAGGAGACGGGAAATTAACATGCAGTACCACGAACCCAGAAACTCTCGCAGCTCGACAAATATATCGTCAAACCCGCACAGAATCTGCAACATGGAAATCTGTTATAACCCAGGCAATAAAACGGCAAGATAAATGTTATATATACCATCACAACAATCTCAGATTGTTGGGCTTTCCCCTGGTAGTGGGAGTGGCAGTGAGGGTTCCTCATTATGTACTTTGAAACTTCTAAGCGATATAGCTAGCAATTTCCAATATATCTGGTAAACTTTAATGTGAATGTGCCTTGTTTCAGTAACACCTGTTATAGAATATAAATATCAGAAGTACAGTTAACTCCATCAGTCAGTCCACTGGTCGTCAGTTAACATTTAGTCAGTTCAGGGTTACCAGGGTTACGAGTCGAGATCTCAAGACAGTTGTCTACTACACTATCGCTGAAAGCACACTGTTATATTATCTCCCTACTGACGGTTTCTGTTATAAGTGGACATACCTTACAAATGTTTTCCAAGTTGCTTTCGGCTGCAAACATCCCCTGTTCCAGCCTCTGTACACACTCATCCTGCCAGTGCCTCCACTTCATCTCAAACTCCACCAGAGACTGACAGCTGAACGACTGGATAGACACACAGAAGTCAGGTTCCCACTCACTGAGTTCAGTTAATATGCAGTGAATAGCAACTTTACAGTGAGTACAGTTCATGTACAGTGCAGTTCACTTACAGTGAGTAGTTTACTGAAAGTGAGTACAGTTCCTTTAAAGTGAATACAATTCACTTACAGTGAGTACAGTTTGCTTATAGTGAGTACAGTTTGCTTACAGTGAGTACAGTTCGCCTACAGTGAGTACAGTTCGCTTACAGTGAGTACAGTTCACTTACAGTGAGTACAATTCACTTACAGAAAACAGTGGCATCCGTTTCATCATCAGGTCAATAAGAACAAATGTCTGGGACTTTGCGGCTGAGTGCAGTGACAGCATATGGCAGGCATCCTCCAGACGACCTTGTAACACGTAGCAGTAGATCTGGTAACAAAAACATAACATCAACAATAATGGCAACAAATCCAGTTTTCTTAGAGCTAATTTTTTCCCCAAAAGTCAAGCCTAACTGAATACTGCAAAAGTTTGCCACCCAATATACACAGATAGTAACAGTTCTATCTTTTTACGAGAATTACAGCTCGTGATTTTGCTTTACATGTGAAATTAGTGAAATAAATTTCACACAAACATTTCTATTTTCACAGTTGGTTTATTCCAGTCATAGAAATCAAAAGAACTTTGCTGGATATGTACAAACTTCTCAGAACCATTCCTGGATCTGTATTGGGGTAGTACTAGCACATGGACATCAATTATATAGGCCCCACAGCCTTCCTAATCTATTATTGAAAGCTCAAAAAAGCCATCCACCCAGTAAATATTTTAATATTTTTATTCCATATGTTTTCTAAACCCTTGAAGAATATTTCAGGAACATGTTCTGTAACTCACAGCATCCCAGTAATGCGTGTTATGTTCCGGAGACTCATCGTTCAGTGCTTCCCGGGCGTGCTGGTCCCCCTCCACGAAGTGTAGTCTCAGCCAATCAAGGAGCTGCATCAGAACGACTCCCCCAGGGGCTGTCTCAACAAACAGGATTTCACACAAACTCCACACCAGCTCAATCAGCTCGAATAACTCCAGCTGTGACTCCAGGTCTGATCTCCGAGAATCATTGACGCAATGTTCTGGGGAAGGTTATAGCAGGAGAAATGGGTTCAACGTGGAAAAGGAAAATTTAGAAAGCTGTTAAGTAAGAGTAAAATTTGCTCTGAAGAATTCTTATATATAAACACCACCTGCTTATAAAGACAATATTGTGCAGGTGCCCAGTCAGTGGCATATTTTTTGTGGAACTGATTTAATTTGAACCTACCTATTAGGACCCCCTCTGTACAAGGACTACTCATTGTTGGTCCTCTTTATATACAGGTTTCCTTATGGTAAGGTTCAAAACACTGACAATGGTGTCTGTTACTATATGATCAATACGGGGGGGGGAGGGGTATGTATTTCAAACTGGTGGCAGTTGTAGTCTCGGAATATCGTGAATATCAGCTTCGTAAACTAACAGGCAAACATACCCATGAACAAACCTGTGGGCGTCACTGATTTCATAAAAAAAATGGTTCTAACACAGTACCTATAACAGTTAAAGGCTCACTATGCATTAAATATTATACAAAGTCCACTTACTTATTGTGTCTCTTAGTTCGACCAAGCCAGCTTGAATCACGGAGCGATATTCCCGACTGAATTTAGTCATTCTGAAGATTAGTAAGAAAACGTCAGTACAGTATGAATCCAAGGTTGGTGTGTGTACAGTATGAATCCAAGGTTGGTGTGTGGGTGACTTTCATGGATGTCATATCTGACTAAACAGTATTCAACTCCAGAACTGGACATTTACATCCAAACGAAATTATCTGACCCTTTTTTCTGCAATATGACCACTAGTGACCATCTTTACTATTACATGTATATATGAAAAATAAGCGCCATACAGATGTTTATTGATCCTGATTACACATGTACTACATTATGTAACTATGGTAACAAACTGACAAATTACATAACAAATTACATAAAGCTTAAACCAGCTGACTTAAACAAATCCTATAGGTCACATCATTTAAGGCGAATGATCCCTAATTTCTGTAATTTCACTGTCAAGATAAAAGAGCATTGGGCTAGTCACTGCCACAGTCAGGCACATTAACGGCAGAAACCAAACACTACTATTGCTACTTATAGCTTTCTACATACATACTGTTGTTTATTTGAGCCTGATGCCACTGCCGTTGACTGTAACTTGGTAAATATGCCTGCAAAAACAAAGACTCTAACATCTGAGCTTCCTCATGTTCCTAGAGTCTCTAAAGTCTTCAGCCATATCATTTCAACTACTGGTAACTGGTAACCAGATATCATTTCAACTACTGGTAACTGGTAACCAGATATCATTTCAACAAACCTTCAGGTTAGTGTCATTTTCTTAGTTACAATTCCAGTGCTGTCATAACTGTCACAAGTGAATAACTCCAATATTATCATGTCCTAAATTATTCTACTACCAACCTCCCAAAGCTTTGAAAAGTCATCCCAGAGACATGAGTACAGTAGTCCCTCTATTTTACAACCCTCTATTTTAAGACCACCCTTAATTATAACACCGTTTGATTTGGTTCCAAAGAGCAATTTACTGTGTTAAATGACCTTTATTTAAGACCACCTGCAATATAAGACCACATTTTCTTGGTCCCATGGGTGGTCTTAAAATAGAGGGATCACTGCACTTTGAGTAGTAATATAAGTGTACAACTCTTATATCACAGCTCTCATACCAGTTTTCATGTGAAAAGTAAATGACATGAGCACTTAAAACTTTTCAAAAAAAAAAGTAACACTATATCTAAAAGTGAACATATACATTTTAGAAATGATCAGGAAGGTCAAATGCATTAAATGACCATTACACATGTTAGATTCTTGGCATTTGTAGCATACAGCATGTACAACGAGAACTAAATGTTTAATCTTTGATGACATTATTTAGAGGTCTCTTCTAAAACTATTAGCAGCTAGGGATTACTTTGAATAAGATTTCATTTTGCTCCTTACTGCATGATTCATTCACCAATTTCCTGGCTATGGGGCTGTGCATATCAATGTCCCATCGGACTTCATGTATCTTTGCCGACCCCGGAGTAGAGACTGAGGCTGGAAAACAATAGAAGGCCTAACAGTAGCAGTAGTAGTAGTAGCAGTAGTAGTAGTAGAGTAGCAGTAGTACTAGTTAGTTGTAGTAGTAATAGTAATAACTGCTATTACTATTAATAGTACCTGAGTCAAGTAGCTATAAGCTACTGTTAGAATGTTAGGACCAACATCAATAATACGGGATCTTCTAGTTCTAACAAATATAGAAGAATAAGAACACAAGTATGAAAGCCATAAGACCCAAAAGCCTTGTATATGTATGTAGCTGGTAAGCCTCTAATGTGAGGCCTAATATGTCTTAGTTCTCTCTTATCAAAATACTAGCAGCAATGCAATGGAACCGAAGTGTACCATCAGCATGATCAGGTGACGGCTGTCCACCAGCAAACACAAAGATCTGATTGCCGAGGCCCCACGTCATCTTACAGCCATGTCGATGGCATAGGGTATCTGCCACACGCTGCAACAGAGAAGCAAATTGTCATGACAATGTACACGATGTATGAACTGATGAATATGGATAAATTACTGGTTACTACCCATGGTGTATAAGTACTAGAGCTGAGTCAACCTTGAACTGCTGCTGTAGAGATCACATGATCTGATGGCTGCTGCTATAGACAGAGTACAGAAATGGATGGTTAAATTGTTTTTTATTTTAACCACATGTTGACTTGTTTGATGTATTTTGCGACAAAACTATGTCAGAAAAGGGTTGATTTTAATGGTCATAGACTATGGACGGTTTAATGCAGTAAAAAGCACCGGTTACAACTGCCATCATCAAAAAGCCTCTACCCCTGCTGCAGGCTCACCCCCTGTGTATCCCCTCCAATATCTTTGCAAGAGGGAGCGAAATGTGGATTGACCAATTCATTGACCAAAGATTTGAGGGCAGTGTCCATCAGAACATGGTAAATAGCTGCAGGCCAGCCAGGTATTCCGGCTAGTTTTCTGGTTGCCACTCGTTTTGTCACATGGTCATTTCCATATATCGTACAACATTTCAGCTTGTCACACCTGAGTTAACAGCACTGCGTGTCATGAAGTAACCTAATCTAAGGCGTGTTGGGTGTCCAGCACTTTATTACACCACAGGCAGGGAGCCAATCATCAAAGCAAATTGCAATGTTGCCTGCGTGTTTTAAAGGCTGACCGTGCGCTTATTGTCTGCTTTGTTAATCAGTTGTACCCTACATAAGTAATAACCTTAATCCTGGCAAAGAAATACCGGCTCCAAGTGATGGTTTCGGGGAGTATAATTTCATAAACAAACCCCATATTACAACGAAGTTTGATAGAGTAGTAATTCTAGAATTCAAAATAAACATGTTTGACGAGGTTACCCATTTAAATCCAGCCCATCACAACCCGTCTACCCCATCAACAGTGATCAACCGTCAGTCAGCTCGTGACACAAAAACAGTGGTGATGAACGTGTGACGTAACGACTGGATACTGGTTGTCCTAGAGGGTTCTGGTTCTTGCTTCACCTGCCTATAAGTCAACTTCCCTTTATGGGTGAAGCTGGTGGCGTTGAATATATTGGGGACTCATTCCCCATTGGGGCATTAATGACTACACTGCAGGCCATCCCCTTGTGTGCTCCATAGCCCCAAGCCACAGCCACCTATTTTTTTTTTTTTTTTGTGGTAGCGGGGCTGAAGGAGCCCGACACAGTGAAGCCAAGCCTCCTGACTTGTTGTGTTGTAACTTGTAGTATATGCAGTGTGCGTGTGCGGGAGGTTTCTGTTCTGTGCTGCTTGTGTGAAATTTATTAGGCAGCCCACATGAATCAGGTACATCTATCTGCTTCCCCAGTCATCAGCACTGGCGCAAAGTAGCACAGCAGCACAGAGGACTTGTGGGGGACGTTATGACACGTGAACCCGCTTTTCTTTTTTCTGTTGGCCCAAACGGGGATTGAACCCGCCGGGACCTTCATTTCAGCCTCAGGCGCTCTACCACTGAGCTATCAAGCCTCTCTTATCAAAATACTATACCAGTAATCCACTAGGGTGGATTCACTTGTATCCCACTTGTAATTTAGAAGCCACGTAATAAGCCCCGGTCACTGGTTGAGACGAATACTCTTAACCAGTCTGTTAACAGCTGTCTACAGCATTAGGTTTTACCAGAACCAGATCATGAGAGGTAATCAAAACAAAAGCATGAAACTGAAAGTATTTGCATGTTTGTGTTGTTTTGGACCAAAGTAAGACCAGTAAAATTAGGAAGGATTTATCATAAAACACGTTCATTATGGAGTCCTTCGTTAGCCAGGAAGTGATCTAATCAAAATACATTACAAATAACTGTTAAAAAGAATGTAAATTATGAAAAATATTCAAACTAACAAATGTTTCCACTGCATCTTCCCGCGACATGATGGCCGGAAGTTCTTAATTTACCTCCACCCGGCCAGAAGGGAGAGCGGATGTTATGATAAAAGGCCTGGGTCAAATAAAATAAAATTGAAAAGTAATATTAAATAATAATACATTTATTTATTTACATATATTTTAATTAGAGTTTGGAAAAGGCAGACAAGTTCACAGTGACAATATCGTCTGAATGCAAGGCTTACATGACAAAAACATTGAAATTACACGTAGGTTACAATATTGAAAGTTTAATGATTTTGTGGCGTATCTTCTTCCATAGAGGTAATAAAAAAATAGAGGATCCCTAGAAAAGTACAACCATGTCAGAATCAATGCCTTTCATCAGCAGCGAACAAGTTGAAAGTTTGCTGAACTGGAAGGAACTTTTAGGCCGCTTAGAAAAAGCATTGGAGAACTTTTCCCTTGGGGAGGATGGAGGTGTTGTGCAACCTGTCCGATCTGTCGTCCCGGTGGAGAAACATCACGGGTATGCCTACTAGTACTAGGCCTACTTGACATCAGGGCTGATCCACTGGCGTTTGTATTTGCTATGACGTTATGATTAAGGGCCATAACAATGCATAGAACCAAGTCATAATGTGCCAGTTGAATGCCAGCACCTGTGGCAGCAGATGACACGAATTGCTACCAGTGTATATATTCATGCAGACCCCCCCACCCCACCACCCCCCACCCCCACTCCCCGCCCCTTACCTGTTTATTTAGTTGTATACTGATGCAGGAGTGCTTTAATCCCAGAAGCTGTGACGTAGTAGTGACTCCAGAGATGGTTTTGGCAGGCCTTCACCCCCCTATTGGAGGGGGTGTACTGTAGGCCTATCATAAAGTATCACCGGAACCACTGCAAGCCACAGACTGGGGTTAAAGCCTGTCTCACTCCCTTTTGCCATTTTCTGATGGAAGCGGCAGGTGTGCACCATGTGTCACTCAAATCTGTCAATACACCCGGCTTGCAGGAGACCCTGCAGTTTCCCCACAGGCGCTTGAAACTTGTAATGATAATAAATGTATTTACGTATGCTGAAAAAGTATGTATAATATTTCTGGCTGTAAAAGGTTTCTGGCGTCTGTGAGTTTCCCTGCATACAGCTACTGAGCTGCAGAATGTCACTGTGCGGGATCTTGACTCGCGATGTGCCATGCATGTATACTAGTACTACATTACATGTATTAAGTGTATTGCTAATTAGGATATTAAGCTGACAGGTGTCATCGTTGTCACTGATTGGAATGGCATTGGCTCCCTCTTGTACCAGTAATTCATCCTTAAGACCGTTAGGATTTGTCCAATATAACATCTACAATATAATTATAATACTCACGACCTTGTTGAAAAACATGTGCATGGCTATTCTCAAGTGATGCATATATAATTTACTGGCTTCTTATTTCATCAAGGTGAAATACTGTAGAATGTACAATGATGTATATCGATCTCTATATTCATGGTATTTGATGCAACAGTTAATATTATTTCCAATCTTATTCCTTATGGAGCAAGTGTGGAATGTTTTCTGTCCAAGGTTCCTGGGAGTCATGCCGGGATACAGCCAGTATGACAATGCCTTGGCAACGAAGATAGTGTCCTTCTATCCAGAAAACAAGGAGAAGCCCACTCACCAAGCCTGGATACTGCTTCTTGATCCGGAATCAGGCTCATTAAATGCTGTATGTCTAGCTACGTTATAAAATTTTGTATGTTAAATAAAAATTAATTAAAACTGATTTCAACCCTAGGCTAATTAAATAAGTTGTATGATCCCTTCCTACAGAAAAGTGGTCATAGACTTGATTTCCTGGTTACTAAAGTTCAATTTTGCATTTCAGATTGTTGATGGGGAGAGTGTTACTGGAGTTAGAACCGCACTGGCTTCAGCCGTGGCCACTAAGGTATGGTAGCAAGTAACTGGAGTAGTACATACTTTGCTATAACATGTATTTAACCTATTCCTGTGTTAGGCCTCACTGAACAAACCCAATGCCAGTATACCTACACACCCTTTGCAATGTGCTGTGAAATGCACACAGTATATAATGCCAGCAACCCTTTACCCTTGGCTGGACGACTGTGATAGGCACCTAGCTGATTTATTTTGGCAGCCAAACTGTTCTATTACTCCTATCACTGGCTCTGATTTCCAAATTTAGTCTAGGTTGTCAAACATTTTGGGAAGGGCTCCTGTAACATATTATGGCCATGTATTTTCTATTAATATGAGCATGAGCCTGGGTTGGATTTTGTTGTGTGGGTTTTAACATGGGGTTGAATTTTGCATTCATGTATTACATGTATTATCTATTGTAACTGTATCATTGGGAATCGTTGAAATGGAATACAACTTCCTTGTTTTTCAATATTTGATTATTTCAAGCATCTAAAATCCCTGGTATTTGTCCTCAGACCATTAAAATTTTTTCGACCAACTACCAGCATATAGAAATAAATAAAATGGGTAGACCAGCGGCATGGCCCTGAGAGGTGGGGAGTAATTTGCTCTGTGTTCTACAGCAATTTTCAGCTGTTTATCAGTGGAAGTCCTGCACAAGAATGTAACT
>JAAUYG010160613.1_pt1 | contig 10307 bp, 3 predicted proteins | sample 7278091 | NCBI WGS metagenome assembly JAAUYG01 (sample SAMN14350201, study PRJNA611818) | marine sediment metagenome | isolation source: surface marine sediment (0.6m) | place: French Polynesia: Moorea | collected 2018-08
AAATACCCTTATTGACGTATTCATAATATACATCTGTATAGTTACAAGAGGATTTCGACACTGGCATAATTCGGAAATCATTCACTGATAGCCTATTTTTTATGCTTGTCAACATTACCACACTTATTACAGACTGTCTTAAAGTGTCTTTATAACACAATTGATGGAAATGTAAATATGATCAGGGGGATTATATTTACATTGTATGTCTTTAGCGTTCAACCTCCATCCGTTCGGCACCGTATGCCCTAAAATAATCAAGGTAGAGTTTGCAATATAAATGTCTTATGAATAATTGGGACAATGACTGGTTGTCTTGAATAATGTAACTACGTTTTGCCCAGTTAGTAACTACCCAATCATCATGATAATGTAACTATCCAGTTCGGACGCCGTAACGGTTAACCATCAACAGCGTTGTAAAGACACTTTAAGACAGTGGTCCCGCTGGCTCTTTGTGGTCACTCTCAGTAGAAGCCTCCTCTCCAATATGGCCTTAAATCTTGGCTGCAACTAGTATCAATGTATTTCTCCCTCCACCAATCCCACCTCTAATGTGGACACAATTGCTTGTCAAGTAGGGTGGCCTTATCAGAGAGGGACTACAATAGATCTATGTTGACTTCGTGCTAAAATACAGGGGCTTTTAATTACCCTTTAATCTTGGGCAACAAAGTTTCATACGTGCAGAAACGTTTTGAGACATTAAATAATTTCAGTGGCTTTGTTATAATCATCATAAAGCGTTATATATTATTGTTACTTTTCTTATCAGCAATGCCGGGTGTTTAAACACGTGGTCTCTTCACACCATACATCGTATTTGTCAGATACAAATTATATGTGCTCCATTTTACTGACAAAACAGCGAGGGGAAGACGCCATGGTATTGAGGTAAATGCTTACCCTCCCAAACTGCTCCATGTGTCTGCTGTATACATGTATTTTACTACGCCTTGTTTAGATATCATTGAATATTATTCTGTTAAAAGGAGTGCGTCGTCTGTGTACTATCCAACCCGACGCCTTATAACGCGTACTGTGTATGTACATTTGTATTTCCACAACAATTCTATCCATCTTATAGTGAAATTCACTGTGTCAATACCAGTGGTTGATATTTAGTTCAAAATCGATCCAAGATATGCTACATGTTTGGGGTAGGTGAATACATAATTTCACGACACCCATCTCCGCCTTATACGTGTGTACATGTACATTCAAATTACCTTACAAACCGCTTACTTTATCTCTTACCAGGATCGCCAATCGATTGTGCCTAGTTATAGCTTCTGTGCTGATATGGACGGTGGCCTCAGTAGGTAGGTCAGATGTATGCAGTAATAGGTGTAGATATACATGCGCACTGACCTGTGTGGTATCGGATAACAAATATGACGGCTCAATGCATTTGTTTTCCATTAACTTCAGTGCAATGTGGTCGTCTCTGTGTACACAATGGAATGACCAAGTTTTCTGGGATAAAAAATGCTCTGCTGGAAGTATTTGGTCTAATCCATTCAAAAAAACATAAACACATATACATGTTATGCATTTATTTTTCGAGAGAGAGAGAGAGAGAGAGAGAGAGAGAGAGAGAGAGAGAGAGAGAGAGAGAGATCAGTAATTTAGTAACACACGCCTGGATTCCCGCTTAGGACAGCGTCCTATGTATATTCAAGTCTAAATCAACTGCATGGCTGCATATATCTCGTATGATCATTCTTGGCCACCAGAGGTCGTTGTGGATACCCACTAATAGCCTATGCTGAGTACACAGAATGGTTTGCATGACTTGTTAATAAATACATGAAATATCGCACAGCTAACCATACATTATGAATGCTAGAATGGGTTACTAGGATAATCAATGGCGGCACCGGTTGGAGGGAGAAAGCAGGCGGAACATCTACAACGTAAACGACCCGTCCAAAAAGAAAGTAGTTTAAGTACTTTAATACCCTTCTCCAAAATAATAACGGTACGAAACTGTTTGTTAAATTTGTAAAGCAGGCATACGAGATCCGTAATTTGCGTATATATAAGTAGTTATTATTACGATTTTCTCTGTACCTCTTGTCTCTGTAGTCTGTACTCCGAATGCGTGTTTGCTGTTTTTTGAGTGGCTTATAAGCCTGTTAAGGCTGGGCGATTGTTATGCTTATACTAAAGCTATATGTACTGTTGTTATTCTGTACATTATATGCGCATGCCACTATCATAAACTACTACCAGTGGTAGATTCCAACAAGAAAAAATCAGATTACAAAATATAGTTTGATATATAACCGGGCAATCTTGTAATAGCTGCTACATAATGCGCTTGAGGGTATATAATCCACCTTTTAGCAGCTTTGCATAGCACATGTACATTAAGATTGCGAGGCACATTATTGCAATAAAACCCAGATAAAAAGAGGTCCAATGACCTTGACACTTTGCCTGACAACATCGGGAATACTTGTAAATCTGCATAGATGTTCCTTGATGCCAAGTAAGTGCACTGGATGATCCAAAGTGCTACCCCATCTATATGTACTACAAGTAGCCCACCTCCCAAAATTCAAGCTGTTTCGCTCTACACCAGATGTTTTAGAGTTACGGGACATTTTGAGACAAGTGCACTGAATAACCCCAAAACGACGTTGGATACTATGACGTCAAAGCTACTACTTGTATGTTGTACTAGTCACCATGAGTCCCAATTTTATTTCCTTTCGCTCTTATGCCAAAATATAAGACAGTCAATTGTATTTCGCTGCAGCGTGAGTCTCAGTAGTCTAGCTGAATAGTGTTGGTTTGAAATTCATTGGGTTGTGGGTTCGACTCCCGGTGGGACAACCTTTCTTTTTTGTTTCTATTATTTTTCTTTGTGAATGAGTAATAGATTCAGACATCACGTGGCCTGTTTGGTCTTGTGACGGGACACGTAGAGGTTTAATTCATTAGACTAGTTGGACACTGACCGGTAAAGACCTGCTTTGTGTACTGGAGCTAACGTAACGAATGGTCAGCTTTGGTTGAGGCCACACAGAAGTATGTTAGTACAGTAATTTAAAAGTAATGTTAAAATGTGAAGTGTATTCTTATTGCAATATATGTAACTTAATATGTGTAACATACTGAGAACGAAATATTTAATAGATTTATCGATATTTATTTCAGTTTTGTGAACCGTTTCTTCTCTTGTCTTTGAAACGTCATCTCGGCAATAAGGAACGAGTTCAAATCTGTGTGCGGTCGTCATGTCCCAATGTAACTGCTACCCCAGTTCAACGCTGCAGTAACATGTGGACTGTCGCCGGGAACATCTATAAATAGTTTAGTTGAAAAAGAATCATAAGTGTAGGAGAAGCAGCGTTTTGAACTCTTATTTGGCGCAATCGCAAATCGCAAGTTCACCAAACCACCCAAATAACCTTGAAAGCTGCAAGGTCAAAGGTACCCTATACATGTCTAACTAGTATCCCTGAGTCCCAAATTTCTCTCCTGTTCACTCCTGTTTCAAACATATTTACAAGTTTTCATTTTCCCATTGACCACAACATTAAACTTCGATCTTTTTTTTCTTTTTTAAATTTTAAAAGTACTAAAAATAGCTTTTGTATCGACTGTCACATGAAACAGATATAAAAAGTTTGACTGTAAACTAATCGTAAGTGTAGAAGAAGCAACGTTGTAAATATCGTATTTTTGGAAATATTGCAAGTGTACCGAATGACCCTTGACCTTGAATATTAAAAGCTCAAAGGTATCCTACCTATGTTGAACATAGAACCCCTGAGTCCCACATTTCACTCCATTTAACTCTACGATTAGCCATTTCCAAGATATTAGCATATTTGTTTCATTTTCCCAGTGGCCACCAGGTGAAATTTCAGTCTTATTCATTTTTTTTTAATTTTAAATTCTATAATTCCAAGAAGTCACTTTTATACAGAGTGTCAAAAGGAACAGCTGTGGAAAAAACTTTGGCTGAAATAGAATCCTAAGTAGCTCTAAGTGTACAAAAAGCGTCACTTTGAAAATGGCATTTTCGGAAAAATCGCAAAGTGCATCGAATGATCCCCAAAAAAGAATTTGAACGCTGCAATGCCAAAGGTACACGATATATGTTCAATTACTGCCCGCGAGTCTCACATTTCACTTCGTTTCTCTCTACGATCGTTCTTTTTCCAGACAATTGAGGTGTTTGTTCCTTCCGTAGGGTACAATGGTGAATTTGATATTCAAATGTTGTTAAGAATCGGAAACTTAACTTTAAAAAAAATTCCACCGTAATTTTGTGATGACCATCGGGAGCCAATGTCTGGACAAATTTGAAAACATATGGCTGCGATTTGTAGAAGAAATAGGATTTTGACAGTTTCACTTCCATACGGTCCCATGTTATCAAAAACGAAGAAAAAATCGTTAAAATTTCATATTTCAAAAATGCCAAGGCTTTTGTGAGGACCATTGAGAAAAAAATTCAGAAGTTTGAAAACTTTGGCTGCGATTTGTATAGGAGGAATAGCGTTTTGAAATTTTGCTCCCATGGGGTCCAATGTTAACAAAATCGAAAAAAAAATCATAAAAGAATGGAATTTTTTTTTTCAAAAATGCAAAAACGTCCGAGCGTATGGCCCAGGGGAAGCAACAACTAAACTTTGAAAGAAATCCGTGCATTAGGTACAGAGGTAATGGCGACACGGACGGACAATAGACGACGGACGAATTTCGATTTCGTGAGCTCTGCTGGCATAGTCAAACGGAGCTAAAGAGGTAATAGAATTAGCATTGAGCTCTGTGCTGGTTTCCAGAGAGCTTGAACCTCGAGTTCTGTGAGGACTCCTATACAAACGATGGATCCAGCGGCAGTCTATTCTCCCCGGGCTACCCTGCAATGTACCCCAACCGCGTGGACTGCTCCATTACAGTGGAACCTCCAGATATTGACTACGTTCAGCTCCTAGAAATACACGTGACAACCTTCCACACCGAGAGGGGGTACGACTTCCTGTATATCTACCACGAGGAAGACCTCTCTCAGCACTACAGGTACCATGGAAACGGCGACGATCCCGTGGACGCCGCCGCTGGGATAGCGTTGGTACCAGGAAGGACTTACATATGTAGGCGGTTTAATAACTTAATCTAATACGGTAGTGATGCTGGGATAGCATACATGTAGTGAGGCTTAACGTGTGACACTGCTTACATTTCATTACTCTCCCCCCCCCCCCCATACCCTATCTACACTTTTCATAATGTCTCACAACGTACGCATACCAACTTTGTATTGGAGAAATGTGGGGGATGTGACAGAATTCCTGAAACCGTACTTTTTGTAACAGACCAACCATAACCACGTAAGTTGAAAGTGAATTTTATGTATCAGTAAAACGAGAATTTAGCGAATATATGAAGTTATTAGATTAGATCCTTTTCTGTGTTGCTTAACTCAAAAGAAAGAATATAAAAACTCCAGTACAGATTTCCTGAAGTTAAATATTCTGTGGCACCTCTCAGTACTTGGGGTGCGTAAAAAGCCTATTGTTTTTCAGTTAAAATCTAAGATACATTTATCAGGTGTGAATCAGTTTAATGTATAATTGCACGTTTTACCTTTAGTTGACACCTCCGTGGCCTTCACGTTGACATTCAGGTCAGATTTGTCAGGGAGGGCCCCGGGTTTCAACCTGACATACAGTATCTCCTCGGGTAAGCTTTACTATTATGTACCTAATAAATTTCCCTATACTTTACCATTGAAACAATCGTGCAATAAATATCTGTCCTTTCGCTTATCGCACTCTGAACCCAACCAATTGTAAAGGCACGTGTGTTGGTACCCGTGTGTTCTATGTTTACCTGATTCAGTCGTATGTTTGGGCTTCGTCACCAAGGTCCCGGGCCGTTAATTGCTATATTCCCTACAGGCATGAAAAGGCTGATCATTGGGAACCATGCCGTGTAGAATTAATGTATTTCTTGTGTAAAATGGGGCTTGATATCACGTAGCATGTGCTAAAAGCGAACTATCAGGTATACAATGATACTGTTAGCGACTGATCCACACAAAAATAAATCGTTGAACTCGTGCGATAACCCTTAAACATATGACAGATCTACTGGTGCAGTATGACCTGGTAGAAGAAGCACCGCCACCCTCACCTATTCTGTACACACCACCCACGCTCTGGGTGAAGTTACCTTAAAATCCTTGGCTCAGTATGTGACTTGTAAAACATAAATGAATTTCTATCGACCATGTGAGATAGTGCAAGGTTATAGGCCTGTTATTATAAATTACATTTACTTCTTGACATTTTATATAGACCACTAAGACTCCATATATACAACGTTACGTAAAAATAAATTAAAAAATAATATAGTGAAACTCTTTTCTTCACTGTAATTACACTAGATACTACTGTTGTGACCTATAGCCTCAGGGCAACGAAATGACATGTTTGCTCCCAGTCCCAGGGAATCCAGGAGTACCCGGTGATCCAGGCCTGTGCCAGAACCTCACGGGGATCTACACTTCGAATGAGACATCCCACCAGCTGGTCCTGAGTCAGAAAGATGGTATTCTGGAAGGACTGTACAGATTAGACAACATTCTTATTCCTATTTGGCTTGAGGTGTTTGGTACCAAGGGTGAAGGGGAATCGGAATCGTACGGATTCACATTGAGCTCCTACGGAAAATCATCGATCATTCTTCTGACCGGTAAATATATGCCAGATTTTGAAAGTGCCCATGCTTTGCCATATATCCATATTATATACCCTTTATGTGCCAATTTTCCTTCGGCATATACTGGTTTGAACAATCTGTGCCCACGTCTCATGACACATCGGTTAGAAATTAATATAAACTTATCAAGTTGCTTTTTTTGCTTATTCTAGCATTATTATAAAAAAAATATTGACATTTTCTTATTCGAGGTTTTCGATTTATAACATGTGTACAGAAACTCCAATAATATCGCAAAAAGGGTATATATTTCATCTTAAAGTCCCCAACAAGCTACAAGAAATTAGCAGTACCATTTCTGAATGTATTTAAACAGTTGCATAACATCATGAACATGAAGAAAAAATCTTTTATTTTCATTTCAGGTCTTTGCAAGATGTGTTCGAACAGTACTCGGACTTTACAGTTATATGAGGTGTTTGTCGAAGAGAATCCAGCTACATGCACGGGCGAACCCACTGTGAATACCCCAAGCCTGATAGTCCTACAAGACGGGTCTGACGATGATGTCTATCTGCCAGAGAGCCATATTATGTCACATGCCATGCTACAGAGACGTTAGATATTGTGATATTGTGGCTATCTATGTCGTGCTGGTGCTTGTTATAAAACAACGTCTGAATTTTGATTTTGTGAAAGAACTGTTGCTTTCAATATCACCAATATTCTAGATAGCGCTGAAATAATATTCACGCTATGCTCGTAAAGTGCACCAAGGTGTACCAAAGTGCATATATCCAAGAAGTGCACAATACATAGCGAGCAGGCTACTAAAAAGAACATTGACTTTCGTACCCTTTACTACATGTACAACTTATTACGGTTCTTCATTAAAAGCGGTTGCGAGACACATTTTACTTACATGATTTCGGATATTTCGGATATATATGTCATTGATTTTAAACTACATGTCATGGTTCTCCAAGGTCAAATGATAAGTTACATGATTACACCCCGAAACCTATCACATGTGTAGTTTTTGTATTATTGCACTCTGTTTACACTTTAAAAGTTACGCAACTGATATAGCGGATCATGTGACACTGAACTTAAACTTGACATCGCATTCTAGGATTCCACGTGGGTAAAAAACGAAGTACGACACGGCCACTTTAAAAGTTGTAGAAATCCGACGTGGTATTTTATAAAAACTGTAGAAGGTGGCGTCAAGGTATTATAAATAGTGACATGGTGACATAGGGAAAAATAAAAAGTGGCGTGTGACATAGCATAAATTATCCGGACCCATGTGGAGCCTTCATTCTGTTTGGCTTTTAAAGTTATCAAGGTAAATATTTTATACCTCTATGAAGGGTATCATGCATGTATATGATCCAGCCCATGTTTATTTACATACGGGTCATGCAAATGCATAGCAGTTGACTTTTCGCACCACCCAACTTGAAAAAAAAACACCACAGTTTGATGAACCAAACGTAAACAACAAATTATTTCTAGTCACATTGTGCGTTGGTTAAATAAATAAAAAAAACACCACAGTTTGATGAACCAAACGTAAACAACAAATTATTTCTAGTCACATTGTGCGTTGGTTAAATAAATATGGAAACGTTGAAACATAGTATTCATCCTCGGGTATGCAGGTTAGATTCCACCTACTTAAATCGAAAGTCATCCATCTAGGATCTAGTAACCCCAGGGCAATTACCACATGTAAAAGATTGATCATGAGAAACTATCATGGCTCGAACTGCCAGCACGCCTAGACTTAGCTCGAATCGGACCTTGAAGCAATGGTGAATGATAAGTTTTCCTTCGCGGTAGGCTCATAAAACATGGCATACCTACACATGTATAAGGCAAACAATGTCCTTGTTTGTGTTAGACACACTTTTAAGTATTCATATGTTTACGCTTGTGCATTAGGCGGCAAATGTGCTGCCCATTCTGTACAAGTCATTCACAACCATATAGATTCAACCATATAGATTCAAACCAGGTGCCGCAGACGTCCTCACAACAAAACGTCCCAACTATCGCTGACTCGGGCCACAAGAGGAGCCTCTCTAAATTAAAGAAACGCTAAGTGACAGGACAGAGGATGTGCATTTCTTCACAGTCAGGCTGGTCGAATAGAACAATTTTTTGTACAACATATAATCTTAGCTCCGTCAGTAAAATATTTCAAATCTGGACTGTGTAGAGAATGGAGCAGGTATCCAAATCTCTAGAAATGGTCATATTAAATTACCAATATCAAATCCGAACCGGAAAATAAGAATTCAGTCACCAGAAACTACCACAGATAAGACAGACTATAATGGCGGTTACAGATTACCACACCTCTGGCAGTCTCAATGCCCTCCCCACAGCTAGCTACATACCCTACTATATGAGGTGAGTTTCGAGGTGAAAGTATATATCCAAATAGTATAGATACTTTTACTATTAAAGAGGGATGACAATCTACTGGTATTGTAAGTCGGTCTAAAACCAAACCCGTTGGAGCTCCACAAATCACGTTAATTATTGTTCCATGTGATGATATACATTAGATCTGCTATTTGAATCCCCATTATATATTGTGGACAGTGCACGCTGGCAAATTTTATGCACTTCAAGCCGAGCACAACTATGTAAGCCATTTGTTTTTTAATATTCCCGGATGCAGTGAGCAAAGCAGGCACAGTTGCTTAATGTGGCCTTTGGTGGTAGCCCTGATATTATTATTCTCAATGCCTTTATGCCATACGTGGTCTTAATGCCTGTATGCCAATGTGGCCTTTAGTGGCAGCCCAGAGATTATTACTCTCAATGCCTTTATGCCATACGCTATGATTTGTAATTAAAAAGGGACTAACATTGCTGCTTTTTAAAGAATACATGGCAAAGGCGCAGTTGGCGTCTTCTCTGCCTGCATTTTGATATTGGTATCAAATATAGAATACTGATGATAGTAACCATTGAAATCAAATATCATGCCAGTATATCGTCATGGTAAAACAAATACGGCTTACATTGTACGCCATACTATTTAGTTTTTCAATATCTCTTCAGTAGATTAACATTCTAACATTCGAAATTACTTATATGTGCAATTTTTAATAATATTTCAATGTGGTAATTAATGACAACACTTAATTAGGCAATAAATGCTTGTCATGCCATTGACTTAAGCCAAAATGTTACTCTGGTTAGTAGATGAAAAACACGGCCTCCCACTTGGATAATAATACAACTGTGTGTGTGGAGGAAGGGGGTACCATAGTGTTGATTCTTTGTAATGTATCTGTTTGCAAAATGTGCTTATAAGATATCTGTCAAGTTACAATAGGGTAGACTAGACACACTGATTGTAGTTGTCGTAATCGTCCTGATGCCATGTAGGCTAAGGAGCTAAACGGGATAGTAATTATATTACTGATGTACAAGGCCTAGGTTTCTAAGATATTAGAACGAGCAATACATTCTAGGGTCTATTCTTTCCTAAGTGACAATGGTAGACTTAATCAATATCAATATGGCTTTCGGAAAAAGCGCTCAACTGTTGACGCTGTCTCAGAATTTATTGCTGACGTACTTCAGGCATATGACAATAACGA
>JAAUYG010228189.1_pt1 | contig 10307 bp, 12 predicted proteins | sample 7278091 | NCBI WGS metagenome assembly JAAUYG01 (sample SAMN14350201, study PRJNA611818) | marine sediment metagenome | isolation source: surface marine sediment (0.6m) | place: French Polynesia: Moorea | collected 2018-08
AGTCCAGTAGTGTTGTCTCTAACGTATTAGTCTTGTAACTTCATGCTGTGATACAATGTCGTCTTCTACTGTTGTCTGTGTGGTTTGCTCACCCCTGGGTGAGCTTGTAGTGTGTGCTTGAACAATAAAGGGGCCTCGTTTACCGAGAGCCTGTGTTCTTGTCGTTTCTTTGCGGTTAGTTTTTTTGTCAGTTATTACCCAGTAACCGTAAGGCGCCAGGCGCCTCCGGCTGCCGCAATCCCCAAGTAGGCCTTCCCCAGCTCCATTCGGAGTCTAACGGGAAAGCCGGTTACTGCCTGTTAGGTTACCTCCTTTAGTATATTAGTCTGCTGCAGCTTGTGTGGATCACCAGGCTACGCCACCGCACAGTGTGTGCGTATCCCGATCAAGTAGGCGACCGGCACCCTTTACCAGTGCCAACTGCCGATAAGCGGCAACTTGTGTAGTGTGCGTGGGAAGGCATATCCTTGAATTACTCGTCCCCTAGACCTGCCAACACATACAAACCCCAACATACCACATCAGGTTCTAGCTGTTTCTGGGGGGTCATCCGGGATATAGCTAGGCTGTCCGAGACCTACCGTACACGCTGCTTGTAGCACCTTTTTCATCTGGAAGTATGGTCCATACCAGAAACCAGCCCTTCAGAGACTTGTCTCCTGCCACCTCCGGTCGTCCAACGACCACCACTGGCGGCCTTGTGCCTGCCACATCACACAGTGTAGTGACGTCTAGTGTCACGGCTGCAGGTGACTTTGTCACCTCCGGCAGAAAGACTGCCACCGGCGAACTCTTGTCCAGCCAACCGGGCAGTACCCTTGTGGTCACTAGCCCACCTACCAGCAATGTGCACTTTTCCGCAAGTGCCAGTGCCACCCCCAGGACACGGGTAACCAGCTCTGATGTTGGTACCAGTCCATTTGGCGAGATGGCACAGGGAAGTGCCAGTGCCAATCCGATCTCTTCTCATGACTGGGACCCTCTAATTACCGGGTCGGGAGGTTCTTCGGAACCGGCGCCTATTTTGGCCCTACCGACCGGGCAACTATGTTGCCACTGCCGTTGCAACCCAACTATCTGGGCGAATATGGCAGTGGGTAGAGTGGGTATGTTCCCTCCTTGGTCAGAGATACCTCTGACTTATTTGGGCTTACGGCCTATGTGTACCGGCCTCCTATTATCGGAGAGCCGCACGAGAGCCTGCTGGACGGGATAGCTGCCAGGCAGTGGCTGGGCATGTCCAGATGCCAGATTACGGCAGTGACTACTGCTGATGAACAGAACCCACATACACCTAACGGCCTTTCCATGGAGAGAGAGCCACAAGAGGAGCCAGAGGCAGTGTTTGACATTGGGAGACAGTTACGGGACCCGCCAGAGGCCCCATAGAAGGTGCCCAACGTCGACACATGGCCCCGGCAACCCTCTACTCATACGGCTCCTGAAGATGATGGAGCCACTGCTCTGCGAGATCGGCGCATAGCTGAGTACAAGGCTAAGCTGCAGAATAGCTAGGCCAGAGCCTCTGCAGCATACGATGCCGGGTGCATAGACCCGGAACCAGTAGCTGCAATGGGAGCAGGACTGCTAAGGGGAGCCGGGCACAGCTACCTGCTGCACCCAGACCGGGTTAGCCGGCCCTCCCGGATAGCTGCCCATACAGTAGATGGCCCATGGGCCATAGGCTGACCTACAGTCAGCCCCAGCCAGCCAGTGCCACCCAAATGGTGCGCACGAACGTGTGGTGGGGACAATAGGTGCCAGAATGATCCGGCAGCCGGCACCACCACCAGTATCATTGGGCCCTATGGACATGCCCGATGTGCTCTCTCCGGAAGAGGATGCAGACGAAGGGTTTGTGGGTTACCTTCCCCTACCCAGGGGAATTAGGCCACAACCTCTGCCCTGTCAGTATGTGGGCCCGAGCCGCAGTGGAGAGCGGCTCTCCTGTAGGGACCAATATGAGATGCCCCATCAGGCCAACCATGAGCATGTGCCATATGAGGGCAGGTATGCGGCCCCACCACGTGCACATGAAACATGATGCATGGGTGCCGCCACGCCCCGGACCGGTAGCGCATTTGGCGAAAATGCAGGACTTCCAGGGTGAGGGTGACAGGCTAGACTCTTTTTTTGATCATGTTGAAGAGTTAGTCGATTTCTACCGGTGGGATGGAAGGGAAACTTGCCACCAGGCAAGAGCCTACCTAAGGGGCACCATGCTGGCTTACGTCAAGCGAGCACCCTTTCAGCCTAGGGCTTGGGAAGAGTTAAAAGCTCTGCTTTTGAAACGATTCCAACCTAGGGATTTGACGGTCACCTACAAGGCCCAGTTTTGTGCGCAGCGCAGACGTCACAGCGAGGATATACATACCTTCGTTGAGGCTCTGCAACACCTAGCCGACATGGCATGGCCATTTATGGATGGCCAAGCCAAGGAAGAGCTAGTGGTTCACCAATTCTTGTTAGGAATGGATAACCACGAAATCAGCATGCAGGTAGCTGCACATGGCCACCGACGCAGAGAAGATTTGCTTAGGTTGGCCAGATATTTGGAGGTGGTGCATGAGGAGCAAAGGCACGTGTCCCATCCCCGTAAGCCTGCTACGCAGGCACGCTTCGTGAATAATGGGCCCCCTGACACCACTGATACTGAACGGGTGGTTCAGGAGGTTCTGGCTCAGTTGGGCCACGATTCATGCAAGCACCAGGGAGGGCGACGTAGAAAGCCTACTCCTGGCCCAAAACGAGTATGAAGTGTGGACCGGAGGGAGGTTAAGCCTGCCTCCCGCACACCGTCTAGAGATAGTCATCGGGGATGCTCCCCTTCTACGGAAGGATGCTCCCGCAGTCGAGAGGAACCCTCACAGTGCAATAAATGCAAAGGGTTTGGGAATTTGGCCAGAGATTGCCCGTGTGATGGGTACTACCAATGGCTTGCCTATTCAAACTCGAGATAACTCCCAATGGCTTGCCTATTCGAACTCGAGATAAGTCTCGAGATTCGTTGCAAGATAGCAAACTACCCAAAGATAAGCCTACCACCACCCAGAATTTAAACTATGTGGGGGTTTCCCCAGACAGCCCTACAGGTGACCCTGTTGCGGGACCTAAGGACTCTGGTTCCTGTAACGAGGGCTCCAAAGAACGGCCCGGTTGAAAGATTGAGCCAGACTCAGTTAAGGCAGAAAGCAATAAAAGAAGCAGGCCAGAGGAATCTGTGCCTAAGAGAAATAATTCTCCACAGAGAATTCGCTCGCAATCAAGATCCAAGGATCGAAAAAAATGACTCCAAAGGGCACACCTGGAGCATGACGTCTGATTCAGATCTGCCTAGTGATGTAAGTGTAGAGAATGCCAGGCATCCCGGATGCTGGCTAATACCAATCACCGTGGAGGGTGTACAGACACTGGCCCTACTAGATACAGGTGCATCGGTGTTGATGATGGGCAGACCCTTGTATCAAAAAGTACAACAGGTCAGCCGTTTACGTCTTCAAACACAAGACACGCCGTGACTTGAGGGAGTTGGCAGTAACCCGGTTCCCACCTTAGGCCATACTACGGTCGGGGTAGGGATTGGGGATGGCGTACAAGTCCATAGTTGTTGTCAGTGCCAGAAAAGAAAGGCCTAACTTTATTATTGGAGCCGATTTCTTAGCAGCACACAACTGTGACCTATCACTGCACCAAAAGCTCTTCACGATCGGGGAACAGAAAATACAATGTATCCCTGCGAATATTAGAGCTAACTCAGCCAAACTAAAAGTTGCTAGACGCATACAACTGCCACCGCAGACAGAAGTGTTGGTCAGTTGTAAGGCTACCCCTGGGATTAAATACTTTGGGATACCGCATGCAGTGGCACAACCAACCGACAATAGTTGGTGGTATGCCGAAGATGGTCTAGTAATATGATCATCCCTCAACTCCTTGAAGCAAGCCCATGAAATGCTCCCAGTGGACTCACAATTATCCAATTGGATATGCGAATGGCCACTAAAACCAGTGGAGACACAGGCATCCGTAGACAGGAAGAAGTGTCCCACGCCACAATGAATGCCTGGATGTGCGCCTGGATCCAAAAGACTTAACAGAGCATCTGCAACCACTCATGGAGTGGATGGCAGAAGACATTACCCCCCCCCCCCCGCCCCCTGTGTAAGGGAGGAACTGGCAGCGGGATCTATGAATACAGAGATGTGTTTAGTAGTGGGCCAGCCGATATGGGGCGAACTGACCTAGTGACACACTCAATTGACACTGGGGAACACCGCCCAATACGATTGCCACCAAGGTGACTTCCCATCACTAAACGGGATGTGGAACAGGCCAAAGTCCAAAAGATGTTGGATCGTGGCATCATAGAGCCATGCCAGAGTATCTGGGCTAGCCCAGTTGTTTTGGCCACCAAGAAAGACGGCTCCACACGTTTTTACGTGTATTATCGCAAAGTTAACGAGGTAACCTGCAAAGACGCCTATGATACTCTCGATTCCCTTAGAGGCTCGAGGTATTTAATACTTTGGATTTATACCCCGGGTACTGGCAGGTCAAGATGGACCCTGCCGACATTGATAAGACCACGTTTGCTACACGGCAAGGGCTGTTCTGGTTTACAGTAATGCCGTTCGGCTTGTGTAACGCACTGGCAACTTTCGAACAACTCATTGAGTTAGTTGTATCTGGGCTTAACTGGAAGATTTGCCTAATCTACCTAGACGATGTTATAGTCTATGGTGGAAAATTCTATGATTCACTGGACAGACTAAAGATTGTCTGGCAGCGAATCAGAGAGGCCAACTTGAAACTAAAACCTTCAAAGTGCTGCCTAATGCGAGATCGTGTGCCTTTCTTAGGGCATTAGGGCCGAGAAGGGGTTGAAGTAGATCCCATGAAAACTGCTGCTGTGCAGGATTGGCCGACTCCTCGCACTGTCAAGGATCTTCGTGCCTTCATGGGACTGGCAAATTATTACCGCCGTTACATCCCTAACTTTGCTTCTGTGGCCACTCCCCTTACGGGCTTGACAAAGAAAGATACCAAGCTCATTTGGGATGACGGCTGTGAGTAAGCCTTTCAAGCTCTTAAAAAAGCTTTAGTACAACCACCCATCTTGGCGTATCCAACTAGAGACGGACACTTCTTCCTGTCTACGGATGCCAGTGATGGGTTCTGTACTGGAGCAAGAGCAGGAAGAGGGCGGCCGTGTTGTCAAACGGGAGATTGCATATGCAACCAAAATGTTCAATGCGAGCCAGAAGAGGTATTGCACCAGGAATAAGGAGCTGCTGGCTGTTGTAACAGCCATAGAGCTCTTCAAGTACTACTTGATGGGCAGGCATTTCACAGTGGTAACTGATCAGTGACTGACACAGTGGTAACTGCCAGCCTCACTTGGCTCCGCAATTTTAAGGAGCCTGAGGGCATTGTAGCCCCTTGGATCATTTGGCTACAGCCGTTTGATTTCAAGATCGTGCATTGGCCTGGCAAGCATCATAGCCACGCCAACGGGCTGTCACGCAGGACATTAAGGCCTTGCAAATGTGACACTTGCCCGGAATGTGCCCCACTCCTTCACCAAGTCACTGGTGAGGAAGAAGGTACTGTGAGAGTTATAACCCGGCAGGATCAGTATGTGGAGCATTTAGATGGCTATCTCAAAGCGATCGGGGATAAATCTGCCTTGTTCAGAGACCTCACGGTTCGAGAACCGTCTTTGGCCGTTGCACCCAAATTGCTATGGTATCTAGGCCATCACCTTGATGGAGAAGATGAGCCAACACCAGAAACTGGCAAGGCACACAGCCCTGCTAAGGCCAAACAGGCAATCAGTCGAGCTGGATTGATTGAGCAGCTCATTGACGTGGATAGTCGCCAGGCTGGCACTCAAACTCAGCCTGACGATTTCCCAGAACTACAACCCAGCAAAGACCTTGAACCGGAGGTCGAGCTAGCTGATGAAGAGGAAGGCTTGCCCTTCCCTGAGAGTCTGGACGACTCCAGTGACCGGGACACCGATAGTTCTGGTACTGAGTGTCTTGTCCGGGCCACTGACGAGTCCAAACAGGCCAGCCCGGCATTCCAGGCCCTAATAGACTTGTCTGCTGTGGAGCATGCTGAAGAACAAGAGCAGGGTCCCAATCTGAGACTGATGATGAATATGATCCAGAACAGTCCAGAAAAGCCATCATGGGAACATGTACGTGCCGAATGCGCTGAGGTCAAGGCTCTTTGGTCTCAGTTTCTAACTTGAAAATACGGACAGGCACTCTATTGAGATGCTGTAAGAATCAAAGCATTCTCGACGATTGGCAGATTGTCATGCCCCAAACGATTCGTACCTGTATTTTCCAGGCATGCCATCATCATAAGTTGGCAGGCCATCGAGGTGTAGTCCGTACTCTAACCTTAACAAACAGGTGGTTCTATTGGCCTAATATGCAGAAAGATGTTGAAGCTTGGTGTCAACGTTGTGCCATGTGCGGCAAGTGCCAGCCCCTGTAAGAGGACACTGCCAACTGCAGCAACCCACGTACGGGACTTTTAACGAGCGAGTCTCAGTGGACCTAATGGGCCCTTTTAAAATGACCCGAGATGGCAATGAGTACATTGTCAAAATGCAACACCATTTCACTAAATGGGTGGAGGGTCGAGCAATCTGTGGCAAAGAGGCACTAACAGTAGCCGATGCCATAGTTCAAGACTGGGTCTTCAAACATGGTGCTCCCATCTTGCTTCACAGTGACAGGGGCAAAGAATTCACTGCAGCACTTTATCAAGAAGTTTGTGATATGCTGCGAATTGCCAGGAAGTACTCTACAGCGTATCGGCAACAAGCCAACGGCATGGTGAAACGTTGTAATAGAACGCTTCTGGCAACGTTACAAGCAGTAGTGTCTGAGCAACAAGATGATTGGGACGATCACCTCCCAGCTGTGCTCAGGACCTATTGCTCAGCTCCTCATAGCAGTACGGGACTGAGTCCTTACCACATGGTATACGGGGTAGAAATGACCATGTCAATCGATTTAGTGGTTGGTGAGGTTGGCCAGCAACGGCCCAATGTCCACTGCCCTGTTGACTACGTGGAATGGTTAAAAGGCTCCATACCTGATGCCCACACCCTAGCCAGAGAAAACCTCAAGAAAGCTGCAAAAAGGCAGAAGAAAGGCTATGGTGAAGCCAGTCGAAACATCTGTTTTCAATGTGGAGACTGGCTGTGGCGCGTTTACCCTCCAGTCAGTGGTGGTAAATTGCGTTATAGGAACTGGGGCCCATGGCTAGTGTTGGCCAATGTTAGTTCTGTTACTTACAAGATCCAACTCCCGAACCAGAAATAGTGCATGTTGATAAGCTCCTTCCTTACCAAGGGGAAGAACTTGAAAGTTGGCTGCATGATGAGGAATCAGGTGGGCACAGGGTTAAGGGAACTCAAACTCCCGCACCTGTGCTGTCTGTAGCTTCTCCTGGAGTAGCTGATGGGCCTTCCAACGAGGTCACGGACCGACCTTTTGACCCAGGTCCTGAGGACGGTTATGGCACAAACGTGGGAGGTGAGAACCCCTCTGAGTCAGCTGCCCCTCCTCGACATAGCCAACGACCACGTCAGGAGCCAGAAAGGTACACCGAAGAACGGAGTGTACAGTCTACGGTGAGCCCCACTGATAGCTTAGGCCCCAGCCTGCTGTTCCTAGTAGGCATGCTATTGGTGGTGGTGGTCGTGCTGAACCCAGACGTCGTGGTGATGGCAGAGGTGGCGGTGGCTGCAGTGGTGAGTATGTTTTTCTCCCCTCAGTTGATGCTAGCCTGGACCCGTTGGTTGGGGGGTCACCGTTAGACTCTACCCCTGATATTGGTGTCTCCACAGTAACCCCCTGTGATAATGCACCCAACTGTGTACAACCGTACACCTTACCCACCCAATTGTGTACTAACATGTCCGTTTTCTCCCTCCTTTTCTATTCCAGGCCGCTGGGTTGAAGGGCCAATGTCCTGGCCGACATGTCCCACAGCCGTATCTTACACTGTTGTCCCTAGCCCTCCTACTGTATACATTTCCAACCCAGTTACATATACGGTCATGTTACATTTCTCTTCTTATTGCAGGCCTGAAGGTGATTCACTAATATCATGAAATCCATGGCTGCTAGTGCATTTAGTCATTTAGACACTGCCATCGTGGCTTAGCACAAAATCTTCCCAATCCCTGCCCTCCTTGCAAATTAGGGCACCGTGCCCTCCGTTGGTCCCATTGTGGATACTTTCTCAATTTCAAGAGACATTTCTAGATAGTCCACCATTCCATGGGATGCCCTCCTGGCCCATTGTTCACGATGCCATAGCCTACGGTCCACACTTGGTGTGGTGTCCTTATATAAAAGGGGGAAAACTGTGGGTTTTCCTCCGTCCTAGGTAAGCTTGTAGTTTTTCCCTTAGGGGAAGAGCAGTGGGTTTTGCCTATTTTCGAGTTAAACCCTAGAGTTTTTGTGATCCAGGTTGTAGGTCGGGGACCTCGGTCATTGGGGAAAGTTGAGGTATTGCCGATTTTAGGTTTATCCGTGGAACTTTCTGGATACAGACATTGGTTGGGGTACTCTATCCCTGTGAGGCTCTGCCACCCTCACTTGTACTATTTAAGAGGCTGTTTGTATATAGTGTTGCATGTACATATTAACATTAGATAATATTTATTATTGTCATACTTGCATGTACACTGTATACTCATGCCATAGTAATAAATTAATAACTAATCACTAATCTATTAAATTTAGGCCGGCACCAACAGTTGTGCCACTTTTTCCGGGTTTGGAAAGTCGCGTTTGACCCGTTTTCCGCCCATCTTTACGGGCAGAAGTCTGGCATAGCCATTCTTCCAGCCCAGGCCTGCTCACAACAGTGCCTCTGGGAGCCTAATTCCCTTTCTGACTTTTCTGTCTACTAATTTAGTAACTAATATGGTTGATGGGAGTGACAACTGTAGTTGTCTCTCCGCTATTCTTGTTGTTTTCAGAAAAGAACAACAGCCCCCGGCTATGGTCAGGTGCTATTACATTTTGTACTTTGTACTCCTATGCGTGAGACTGACCTGGTTGTTGCTGGGGGCCAACACATATATATTAATATTAATAAAACTTTCAGGCTTCCCGGTCAGAGCTGGATGCTATTACGTCCTATGCTCTGCAAATGTATAAAACCAATCAAGCTCTTTCTCTCTAGATTCCTGTGGATGTAGCATTCCCGCAGAAGACACTAGGATGTGTACTCTATGTACTCAGAGTTCTATTAACTCTCTAGGTCGTTGAAGGGCATTGTCACCCTCTTCTTTTAAGAAGGGGGGAATAGGACCCGTATATACCCTCTTTTTCAATTTTTAGTCCCCCCCCCTACCATAGCTGACTTAGTTTGGTATTTTTCAGAGTGGGAGGTTGCACCTCATTTGGCATCTAGGTCTCCATGTGACCTTGGGTTTGATTTAGTTTCAGGCCCCATTTGAGCGGTGTTCATCTCTAGCATTAGGACTGCGCTCCCAATGGGCAGTGATAAAGTAGTTTCTGAGATATATGACGCTACCCTCATAGCTTTACCTTGCAACTTCTGTTTCCTGGTAATGGTGGGTCAGGTAGCTTAGACATGTGCCCGGAGGGCATAGAGTGCACGTGCTCTATGTTCCGAATCCGGTACCTTCCAAAATTGGATTGAGTCGGGAAACGTACGTCATAAGTCGCCGACCTCTCGACATATACAAAAAGATTGCATCTGACCTAGCACCAAGGACCTCAACTCGACGTGCATAGCCCGAATGATTCGTCATTCCAGCTCACTTGTCCCCCAGGGTATACCTCTCTTCTTTTTGCAGATTGGGATTGAACATGGAGTTTAAATAATATTAGTGACTTATTGTATTTCAGTCAGGTGCCGCAGAACTAGAGACTGGGCCCCCGACACATTTGGTCATTTTCTAATATTCAATTTCAGGCATGTGAGCTATTGCCATACAGTGTTTTTCAGCTACAACCCCATGTGAGGTGGGAGTGATTGTACCTTTAGGGGCTTTGATATACATTCGACAGCTATCAGCTGAATCAAAAGCATTCCTCTTCAGTCACATGATGGTAGAAATTGTGGGAATGTCTCTCTTGCAACACTGATAATTTGCATAAGTGAATTCATTGTATCTGATAATCCGGTAAATTTCCTTCCAGCAGAAAGAACACCGCCCCTGCGTAGCACAGTGGTTAGAGCGTCCGCTCGGGGTGCGGGAGGCCGGGGTTCGATCCCCGACCGCGTCACACCAAAGACGTAAA
>JAAUYG010073067.1_pt1 | contig 10306 bp, 5 predicted proteins | sample 7278091 | NCBI WGS metagenome assembly JAAUYG01 (sample SAMN14350201, study PRJNA611818) | marine sediment metagenome | isolation source: surface marine sediment (0.6m) | place: French Polynesia: Moorea | collected 2018-08
GAAAAACCGACCCCGAGCCCAAACATACCCACCTTTGTCTGCAGGAAATCCCAGAAGTCACTAAGGCAAAGCCGATCCCAATCCCTTGTAACACATACCCACCTTTGTCTGAAGGAAATCCCAATAGTCACTCAGGGCAAAGCCTACCCCACCCCCCCCCATTCCCCCCAACCCCCCGGGGGCCCCCACCCCGCCCACCCGCGGGCGCCCCCCCAGCTTTGCCCAGAGTGATTCCTGGGATTTCCTACTGTGACAGACAAAGGTGGGTATGTTACAAGGGATCGGGGTCGACTTTGCTCAGAGTGACTACTGGAGTTCCGTACAGACAAAGGTGGGTATGTTACAGGGGCTCTGGGTCGTCTTTGCTCAATGTGACTTCTGGGATTTCCTGCAGACAAAGGTGGGTATGTTACAGTGGCTTGGGGTCGGCTTTGCCCTGAGTAACTGCTGGTAACTGATTTCCTACAGACAAAGGTGGGTATATGTTACAGCGGCTTCTCAGAGGTGGTATTAAGTTAATAAGCAAAACAATAACTGTGATACGGTGGCTGATTTGGGACATCCCAACTTGGTTTTAAATATGTTTTATCTAAATACAGTGGATCACACCTTGGGCTTTCGATATTTTGCCTCGATATTTTGGAATTATTTTAAAAATGTCGGATGTTCTAAATCAGCCACGGTGCTGTGAAACCTAACCCATGATTTAAACATGTAAATTATAACAAACTTGGTTAAACTGAGTGAGTGATATCGAAGTTTAACGGCACATCAACACCAAAAGGGTCATACAGTGCCAAAACAGATGTAAACTGTGCTATGAGTCCTAACAGAGTCCACCAGAAAGGTATGCCATGGTCAAATGAATGCAAAGTCCAAGACAAAAAGTCAAGTCACATCTTGAAAAAAAGTCCAGCTATGAACAAGGTAATGCCCACTATGGTCCGCGGCCAGCTAAAGTAGCTGGCTGACCTTTAACTAAAGGTCATTCCCCTATCCGCCAACCTGGGGACGCGCCGGGGTTGGTTAAACTGAGCGAATAAAGCCAAGGCAGTGAAAGAATACATTACCTAATGACATATTAGATGTATTTTGTAAAAGGAATAGAAGCGATCATTCAGAACTTGCAGTAAGTTTGAGCCATATTCATAGTTTTTACCATGCCATCTTTGGAGCCAACATGCGTGACGTCAACAATGACGTATGTAGATTCCACTGGTTGTCACTGAGTGAGTGTGTTACAGATGGGCTGCTGTGGCGTGGACACATACCAGGAATACTTCCAGAGGAAAGGGTCGCGAAAGGATCAGGTACATACACACGCAATATTATACACTCTAATGTACAGTAGAGAAGCAAAATGAGAAATTGAAGTCAACTTGTTTTTTTCTGCATTCTGGGGTGTCTTACCCGCAAGGACTTCAGCGGAATTAAGGGGAACCACATACCCCAAATATTATAACCATTGTTTCGGTCAAATGAAATTTCTTTGTTCGCCTTAAAGTTTGTCCTATTTTTCTGCATGAGTTTTAAAGCTACCAAAGGACCCTTAATTTATCCGTATGAAATACTCAGGGGAAGCAGGTTAAATTATACCAGGAAATTCAATCAAAACTAACAATTTCGTGCGACAACTGCCGTTACTGTGAACTGGGTCAATGTCTTGCTCTTTCACATTAACGCCCTACCTCTTTAGTATCTGTATAGCCCGAGGTTGCAAAACGTGCTGCATTACAACAGTGTCTCTTCTTATACACGTAGTTAGCTTGTTTTCGAGGACGTGTGTGTTTCGTTTTGTCCATTCATCATCAGGCCAGCTTGCCCAGTGTGCCCGGGAATCTGAGCAGAAACTGGCCCATGGCTGTCTGTTAGGGAAACGGATCATTTCATAGAAGCTGACTGACAATTTACTTTGCATGTTAGACTTCCAGCATTCATCTACATGTAACACGTTAGTAGCGTGCTGAGCATGCTGCCTCTCATTGCTTTAATAATCATGTTATGTTAACCAAGTACATAGTTTGGCGCAGCCACCAACTGAGGAGCTGTGAATTGGCCTGTTATGTACATGTGTACATGTACATGTATTTATGGTTTCGAAGTCCTACAGCTGTCCTCGCCTGTTTCGTTTCCTGTCCCCCTACCAGACCCTGCCTATGAGCTGCTGTGTGATGAAGCAGAGCAGTGAGGGGGGAGAGCTGACAGCTGACAACCCCAGCCAGTGTATGCTGGACGCCACACGGGGGGTTGTGGACAGCATCTTCTTACACGTCACGGTACACCGCCACAGTCAGGTCGCAGGACAATCACTCGTGATCATGATTGCCGTCGTCATCATCATCATCATCATCATCATCATCATCATCATCATCATCATCATCATCATCATCATTATCACCATCATAGTCGTCGTCGTCGTCATTATCATCATTATCATCGTCATCATCATCATCATTATCATCATAGTCGTCGTCATCATCAAGACGTCACAGAACCAACACTAATCTCCATAGTCATCGTCATCATCATTATCATCATCGTTGTGGTCATCGTCATTGCCATCAACACCATCGTCATCGTGACATGGTAGTGGTGGTGATGCTGCTACATATAGTAGTCTACAAGCTTGTAGTATGTATTTATTACATTGTGGTGACCTATTTTCAGTACCATACTCTTTGCCTAATTTTAATTGTCTTTACAAAAGTTTAGATGGTTCCTGAATTTTAATACATCCACAGGGCATGCGAGTTATCAGTCGAGAGTAAATTAGGTCAGCTCATTTGTTGTAACTACAAATGTAACATACATTCACCCTCAACCACAAGTAGTATCCTTAGTAACCGAATAACAACCCCGTACTCCCCCAGGGTTGCCATGGCCCGCTGACACGCTGGGTGGTTCACCACATCTCCAGAATGACAGCATTTATATTCGCCGCCATCTTGGTTCAGGTGACGTCACAATGCACTTAAAATGTTACAGCTTAAGTGCAAACGTGTTCCTTGCCATGATAGCATAGAACAAAGTGTGTACATCCTAGACACAGAATTGTCTATATTTAACCTTTGTAATGGCATCCATTTGTATAATATAACAGATTTAGGCCATGGGAATCTGGAACAGTGCGCAGTACTAAACGTATGCCAGTTGTCTCTTACAATATATACAGCCGCTTGGCTATCATTTATTTGTATTTTCAGTGGCCTGAGGCTTTAATCTTGTAATCCCATCATATTTATCATACACGTAACACCTCTATTAATACGTGTTTCTACCTTTTCAGGCTATCTCACTCCTGTTTCTGAGCTGGCGGGGTTATTACCGGTCTAATGTTAACAGCAGACAGAGATAGTACAAGGGATGTGGCTCACAGTGATATGTTACCAATAGTGATGGGGGGGGGGAGGTCTCATAGACAATGTTTGACACTGGTGTGGCATGTGCCTCATTGCGAAGGATATCTCCGTCAGTTTCTCGCCCCTATGTACATGTCAGACATCCGGTGAGCCACCATTGGTCACAGTGCTGTCGAGTCATCCCATTTGACATTGTTTCGTCGACGAGAGCAAGCTTGACCCGAACTGTAAAGAAAAGTGTTTGCAGGACCGATGGAGTACACGGTGTATACATGTAGGTATTTTGCAGAGAGTAAAGTTATTTGTACAGTATTGTGTTCACCGGAATGGCTGGTATGGTTTTACATGTATGTGCTGCTTGAATCATTGGCAATAAAGAGAATTGAATTATCTAAAGCCGTGTATTTTCATATATCCGCACCATACAAAGGATGCATTTGTGATGCAACGGAACCTTAATATACCAATGTTGCTGAGTACCTTACTAAGTAAAATGTAAGCTATACAGCGGTCTTGAGTCTGGTTTTGGCTCTTGTTGTGATGTTGTCTCAATCATAATGACGTCACACATTCTACTGGTAATAGGATCCCCAACAACAGCACATGGTTCATTGTGACGTGTCAGGCATGGACATATATTTACCAGTGTGATACCCCCAAGCCAATATGTATTTTTTTGGCACTTGGCCTGTAGATCCCTGCAGGTCGCTAGTGTGAGGAGCTCCAAAATATCTCATAGACTGCGACATCAGCCTTGTATGCACGGTCCAGGCTGGATAAGACGAATGGTCCGGCTGATGTAGGCGTACACGTACATGTAGGATAGCTGTAAAAAGCAAAACCAACAGATGGCATTAACGATGCTCTAATTCCCATTGTCCGCTTAACAGTGAGGACGAACAGGAGTAAATAAACGTCAGTTTCAGCAGAATTAAATTTTAAATAATCATAGAATACCATTATAAAGCACACGTGATGGCGACTGGTAGAATATGACAAGGCGTTAATAAACATTAGATTGTCAGTCTTTTAAAATAGTACTTTTACAGTTTTAGTGTTGCGGTATACGCATCATTTCCGCAGTATAGCAAAGCTTGGAACCGAGAGGTCAATCTACGTGTATATTAGAAAGCACAGTAACGATGTTCGCATGATCTAGATCTGCGGAAGGGCGCCGTCGTGCATACATTGCGTATGTTGCGTATGACATTTGTTTCTCCTCTTTTATCCCTACTACCTAACCTCGTGTTTATAGAATTCGATAAAGTTCCATAATACCAACGTCTTCATTATGCTGTAGCCTACCGCATAATGGCGTCGGAGAGAGACGAACACAGCACTAGCCTGAGAAGTGTAGACTGACAGCCAAACGCCATCCAGCCTTTTCTAAAGGCGCCCCTGTCTATTCTACTCTTTCCTTTGGTGACAGGTCCTGCAAGCTTGCCCCAATAATAAGGCAGCGTGAGATTAGACATGCCGAGACTAGAACATCGGTCCCCAATACAGCTTATTATACGGCGAGACATTACCCCCCTTGCTGACACGAGCAAACATATCGAGCCCGCGGTATTCTGTCCACATCATTGGGTTTCCATCAACATTCCCCCACGGGGCTAAGCTAATTCAAACCGGGGGAGAAAAAAAAAAAAGAGAGGAGCTCTAGCGGGGTACTATCCGGAAACCTGAGAGATACGATAAGGAGCTAAATATTACGTAATGCCCAAACAAAGAAAAAATAAGTGTTTGCTATTTTATCTGTTTGCAGCATACAAAGTCGCTAACAAAGAATTCTAATTCTACGCCCATCAGAGTGGCGATCGTTGAGGTGACCATGTGATGACATTTTTGAGGAGATTGGATCGACACAAACTGTTTTTCCTATGTATAATTATTTAAACGTTTTGGGAATACTATGTTGAATGACGTATACTTTTGACATACGCTCAGGCACAAGTACTGGAGTATAATAAAAGGATAACAGCATAATTAATCTATTTTCCTGCCTTCTTAATTAAACTGGGCGAACGAACATATTAAATCATGACTAAAAAGTTACACTTTATCAATAAGGTTTATGATAAAAGAACAATCATAACAACTACAAATAGCCTTGCCTATTTGGGGTCCTAAATAACGCAGATTGTTCGCCTGGGTTGTATATAAAGTTTTACCTCCGCTTCACCCTAAAGTTATCAGCTTACGACAGACCGTTTATTTTCTTAAGGCCACATCTGGTTGAGTCGTCTAAAATTTCTCCTGGTCGGAGCAAATATATATTGATCCATCGTGTCTTGTATATTATAAGGTGAAAAGAACCTAGTACCCTCCCCTAAACCCTCCCCTAAACCCAGGTAAACACCTCCTCTGTGGCTTATCCACGTTTCAAGTATTATAAGGACGGCAACTGGTGACCAAGCGGTTCAGTCAAGCGTGACGATATATGACGTCTGCAGACTGACTAGATCTGTCTGGACACGGTCGCCTGCGCCGGAACCATCCCGCCGTTATTACCTTTACCATGGCCAAGGTTCTATTGACGGAAAGATATCGACGCCAGACCTGGAGACAGTTACCAATCATCTTGGCGTGTGTGGCACAAGATCTGTGAGGACAGGTGACGGCTTGCTTTTCTATATAGCTGGAAGCGGCTGTTTGGTGTTCGGGAAACGAGAGCTATTGTCTTGTTTAGTAGTTTGTATAGACCTGTCTAGAGAAAGAGGACAGTTTATCGTTTTCTGGCTATCGCTATCTCATCCGACACCATGGTAACGGTTGCGTCATCGAAGAAACTGCTCTATTTCTGCAACTTCCTGTTCTGGGTGAGTAACGCAATCTCGGACGTGCATTATGAGATTCAATGTGACGACATTTCTCATATCATTTTGATGTTTCCTGTGTATGTAAATTACTACTGGACAGAGTCTATTTGCACCAGCATATGTGATATAAAGTTCTAGGACACCAGAGCAGCAATTCATGTCAAGTTACAATTGCACAACTCAACGTGTTCTTCAAAATTACATAATAATAAGTATTCGAATAGTGTAAGAGTAGAAACTTTCCATCCGAAGAACAAAGCGTGCAGAATGTGTTTCTAACAAGAAACGTTTGCTTAGCGTGCTAAACGAGAACTTATGCTTGTCCTTGCCCAATGCGAATTTTATTTTGATTTGGATTGTACACTTCGTCTGGATGTTGGATTATGCTTGTAGAACAGTGTTAGGATGCTGGATTATGCTTGCATGGCAGAATTTGGATGCAGAATTTTGCTTGTAGAGCAGGGCTAGCTGCTGTTGTTTTTGCTATTAGAGCAGGGTTAGATGATGGGCTTTGTTTGTAGAGCAGGGTTTAGATGCTGGGTGTTTTTTGTAGAGTAGGGTTTTGATGTTGTGTTTTCTTGTAAGGCAAGATTTAGATTCTTTTGTTTTCTTGTATAGCAAGGTTTGGATGCTGGGTTTTGCTTGTAAAGCACGGTTTTATAAAGCTGGGTTTTGCTTGTAGAGTAGGGTTTGGATGTTGTTTTTATGAACTTCAATATATTTTACGAGGTTCGCAATCAACAATACGTATATCAGTGTTCACCTCAATCGGCGTGGGTGACGGACATTGTGCCATGTGAGGAAATAATCCAGTTGAAATATCAAATACACCTTTTTACAAGTGATCATAATTCTTAGGCATGTTCAAATCTGTTCCTTTAGTTTATATATATTTAAGCGGCTTTAAACGTAATGTTAACTCATAAGAAATTCCTTGTGATCCTTCAATACGGATTTTCGTAAGATATATTTCTCTTCACCGTTTGGGTGGACATTGAATTGTGGATGTCACGAATTTCACTCAGTAACTCAGTCACGCTCGCCATTAGCAAATGTGTAGGAACGGCTATATTGGGACAAGAACTTAGGACAAAAAACACAAGAACGTGAAATTGGCCATACAATATGTGTACATTGGGAGAGGGTCTCGAGATCACGACATCATCACGAGATATCTCGTTAGAGGGAAATCCAATTTCTTTATAACGAGATAAAATTATTTTCTAAAAATGTTGGATGTCCTAAATCAGCCACCGTAGACACCTGGAATTGCGCTTTTATTTAACACAAACATTAATTAAAAAACACATTACAGTTTCAGTATTTCCCTATATATATATAACCTGCCTCAAATTTTCCATGTTATTTGGTGAATGATTTTGACCCAAACCATATACAGCTGTATGGTCACTTCACAGTTATACAGGGAAACGCGTATTATATCGGGTTGGTCGGTGTAATTTAGGTACAGTACCCCATCTGTATAAACGATACCGCCTGCTCAGGCACAGGGGGTCCCCACATTGTATTATCGCATGTAATCAGTGATGTTTCTACATATAAACTTGCTTTAACTAAGTCCTAGTATTCATGTTGCTTCTTTGTTTAAAGGAGATTTGGCAGGGATATATATTGAGTGTTTAAGTTAGAAGGCGCCTGTGATCTTATTTTTAACCCTTACACTATATATAGAGTGGAAACTAACCCTATGCATTTTCGAAGTACTGCTTTTTATGGACTATTGCCAGCACGTTAATAATGAAAATCTATCTCAGTGATATCTGCTTGTTCAGGCCTGAATGAACAGGGGTATTGAAGGCCCGGTAATCCGAGGCTTGGTATATTGATCTAAGACGGTTCATCGTAAACTCTGCTACGTCAGAGGGGAGCAGTTTGGGCATTCCTGTACAATAATTAAGTCACATGATTCACCGATCGTTGATGTTCTATGGAGTGCCAAAGTGTAATTCAATTCCTATTTAACTGATATTAATCATTCAATTTGTAATATTGGAAATAGATTATCAAATATTAGGGATTCATTTTTCTAAGATTGTAAACTGAATTTCTAATATTGTAAAGTGTTTTGTTAGCAACTTTTGTATTTCTTAATATTAGAACATGAATTCGTAATATCAGAAAATGAATTTTCATAAGAAACGAATTCTTAATATTACAAAAATTATTTCACGGTATTATATGTTTGAATCTTATTACTAAAAAAAGTATTTTAATATTATAACTGGTTTTCTAACAACAGAAAATGCATTTTTATACTAAAAATGTATTTCCGATATTAAAAATTCATGTTATCATATTAGACACCCCTGGTCGACTAAAAAGCAGTCCAGCTGATCTGGCCAGTATGGCTGAAGGCCCCAGACAGAGCTCCTCTGACCAAAATTTGAGTTCTGACCAAGGCTTTAAGAGAATCCAGGAATGGGTTATTACGAGATTTTAGCACACTGTATCTTTAATCAAAGCAGCTCACAAAACTGTCTATAAATTAATATATTGTAATGTTACCTATGTTCAGAGTGATTTGTAGCCAAACTTTTGACCTTTGGAGTTTAAATTCAAATACTGATTGACATGAAAACAAGAATATAGGCAGCTGATGCATAGTTGCCTTGCCTTATTGCTTGGCTCCCTGGGGATGCGGTAATCATCATTCTGGTTAGTGCAGTCATGATGTTCTTACTAAAAACCGTCAACCAGCTGGATCCAGATCCAGAAGCAAGGTGGTTGCCAGGCCCCACCCATGGCTGGCTTCTCACCCAATCAAACATTAATGACCCAAACAATTAGGTTTTCGGGGTCTGTGTGACGGGTGTTTAAGAATCATTTTCTAATATTATAAAATGACATTTAGTTTCTTGATATTAGAAAAAAAATTCTAGTAGTAGAAGATAAATTCTTAGTATTAGAACACATGTGAACATATGATTTTAATAAAATAGTATTAACTACATTCCACTTTGCGCCCCTTAATGGTCTTAACCCTTGAGGTTTGGGTGTTACATGAGGCGCTTTGGAATGAGATAAAGTGTTATTGTATACCTGCAAAATTTCCCCATACACGTACTTTACCCCTGTAATTGTCGTTGCGATAAATAGTACGTTAACTGTACGATAACCTTCTAGTTATCGCACAACGTCCTCAGTCCAGCGTTTCAACCCATAGCAGAAGCGCAAGTGATCGATGTTTGGGTAATTCTATTGTTTTATCATCGCGCGTGTTACCAAGCTCCTCAGGCATGAAAAGAATAGCATGACGCAAGGCCGTGTCAAAATGGTATTTTCTTGTCTACAATACTACTCAATGTCACCTTAAATATGAGGTATTAATAGTGTTGTTGCACTTAATACTCAAGATTTATAGAAGATTTATAGTTGTATGGACTCATAAGCTCGTTGCTCGGAAAGAAAGTAACAGGAAAAAAGGTAACGGAACAAAGTAACAGTTTTGGGTGGGAAGAAAAATAACAAGGAAAAAAGTAACAGCCGGTGCAGGCCCAGCGGAAAAAAGCAACACTGTCCTGCAAACCTCTTATGAAGAGAAATTACTTCTGTGACTGTGGTAGGATAGTAATGAGTAGTACTAACAGTTGTATGAGTAATGTATCCAATAGATAATGATGCAAAGTTAATTTTCAAAATGTATTGCCATGCAGTTTTAACACATATACTACTAACACGTATACGCATATACACATTCACATGGTTCCCTTTCACATTGTAATAATACACCCACGACAGAAACACTGAGAAAAATGCATTGTACTCCATATTACTCCATATTGAACATGACATTGTCAGTTATCACGCTTGGATTACTACTCGTCTTGTTCATCCAACAGGGCAATGAATCTATGCGTCAGCCGAATCTTTTGTCTGAGTCCTCTAAACCTTATAACACCCTTTCATAAATGGTAGTTATACTAGTATTCACCTCATGTGTTTAACCTGTGTTTGATGTAAAGGAAAACCTGGATTTCTCTGATCTAAATATTTAGAATTCTGCACTTCATTATATTATTGGACATGTTTATTTATTTATTGAATATATTTATACTGGGTAGGCCAGTCACAAAAAGCTGTATTCTACCCTGGCGCCCAGTAGATAAA
>JAAUYG010136978.1_pt1 | contig 10306 bp, 7 predicted proteins | sample 7278091 | NCBI WGS metagenome assembly JAAUYG01 (sample SAMN14350201, study PRJNA611818) | marine sediment metagenome | isolation source: surface marine sediment (0.6m) | place: French Polynesia: Moorea | collected 2018-08
ACGAAGCGGCCGATGTTGTCCAGGCGCTGGCGGACCGAGTTGACGTTCCAGGTGGCGATGGTCAGCGTCATGGCGGGTTTCGGTCCCCTCCCGGATGGCTTCCTAGATGGCGGTCTGGTGATTTACCCGAGCCGGGCCGAGAAAGAAAGAACGCCCGGTCGGGGGGAGGCCGGGCGTTCTCATCTCCGAAGAGATACGAAAGGGCGGCAGGGGAAGCGTCCCTTCGTGAGAGCCGCAACCGCAGTGGTGTCGGCTCTTTCAATTCTATGTAGGTCGCCCTGCGGCCATTGCAATCGGGGCTACGAATTCGTGAACCCGCGCCGGGATCAGGCCGGAACCCCGGTCAAATCGGCCGCCGCGGCGGCCCGGCGTCGGGTTGCGGCGCGCAGCCGGGCGGCGGCACCGAAGGCCTTGAAAAGCTTCGTGGAGAAGTCGTTCTCCAGGGCCTTGTACTCGGGATGCCACTGCACGCCCAGGGCGAAGGCCGTGGCATCGGCGACCCGCACGGCCTCGATGGTGCCGTCCGGCGCGCTGCCCTCGACCACCAGGCCCGCGGCCGGCCGATCGATCGCCTGCCAATGCAGGGAATTGATCTCGATCTCGGCGCTGCCGGCGATGGCCTCGAAGGCGCCGCCGGCGAGGAAGCGCACGCTGTGGCGCGGCCCGTACTGCACGTCGAGGTCCTCGTGCTGCGGCCGGCGGTGGTCCATCCGCCCCGGCAGCTCGTGGATCCGGGCGTGGAGCGTGCCGCCGAGGGCGACGTTCAGCTCCTGAAAGCCCCGGCAGATCGCCAGCAGCGGCAGGCCCTGTGCCAGCGCCGCGCGGATCAGCGGCAGGGTGGTCGCGTCCCGGTCCTCGTCGTAGGGCTCGGCCTTGGGGCTCGGCGCCTGTCCGTAACGGCCGGGGTGGACGTTGCTGGGGCTGCCGGTCAGGACGATGCCGTCCAGGCCGTCCAGGATCGCCGCCGTGTCCGAGAGCCCGGCCAGGGCCGGAAACACCAGGGGCACGGCCTCGGAGGCCTCCGCCACGGCCCGGACATACTTGTCGCCGACGGTGTGATAGATCTGGTCGCCGATCTGCTTGCTGCAGGCCGGCAGCCCGATCAGGGGCTGGGGCGCGGTCTCCGACATGGCGCTTGAAAGCTAGTGTTTTCCGGCAAGCCGGGCAAGGGCCCGGGCGAGGGACGGGCAGGTCCCGGGGCAAGGAGGCGGGCGGACTTGCCAGCGCCCGGCCGGCATCCCATAAGTCAAGGCGATGGCGGATTTCATCCAGGACTTTGCGGCCTGGAAGGCCTATCTGGTCTTCGGCTGGCTGGTGCTGTTCTTCGCGCTCGAGCGCTTGCGCCCGGCGGCGCGGGAGGGCGCGCTGCGGCAGGGCCGCGCCCAGCCGGTCGCCGGCGGCTTCGCGCGCCTCGGGCGCAACGGCGGGCTGTGGCTCTGCAACGTCGGGCTTTCGCTCGGCGTGGTGCTGCCGATCTCGGCCTGGGCCGCGGCGCATCCGCTCTTCGCGCGGCCGGCCGTCCTGACCGGCTGGACCGGCCTGGTCTTCGACATCCTGCTGCTGGACTTCCTGATCTACTGGTGGCACCGCGCCAATCACGAGCTCGGCTTCCTCTGGCGCTTCCACGAGGTCCACCACCTCGACCGCTTCCTCGACACCACCTCGGCGCTGCGCTTCCACTTCGGCGAGGTGCTGCTGTCGGCGCTGGCGCGCGCGCTGGTGATCGTGGTCTTCGCGGTGCCCTTCGCCACGGTGGTGGTCTTCGAGGTGCTGATCCTGCTGGCCGCGATCTTCCACCACTCGAACCTGCGCCTGCCGCCGCGGCTCGAGGCCGGGCTCGGCCGCGTCTTCATCACCCCGGCGATCCACTGGGTGCATCACCACGCCCGGCGCCGCGACACCGATTCCAACTACGGCACGATCTTCAGCTTCTGGGACCCGCTTTTCGGCAGCCGCAGTCCGACGCCGCGGGACCTGGACATGGAGATCGGCGTCGAGGGCTGCCGCGAAGGGCCGCTGCTCGGCCTGCTCGCCCGGCCTTTCTCGCGCCGGGACAAAGGGGCTGCTCCCAGCGTCGAGAAGTGAGAATCCCCACAGATGCCTTCCTCGGGGGCCTGCTAGATCACGCTGCGCTCAACTCGGTCCGAGTTGAGCGCAGCGAATTCGATCATATCTCGTACAGGTAGGGAAGCTGGTCAGGTAGGGCAGCTGGTCTGCGTTCCCATGAACGCAGGCTGCTCTAAAGGATTGCCTCCGCCCGGCCGATCTCCGATAGCCTCCAACAGCACGTGAAACTCCAAGTGGGAGCAACATGCCGAACCGCGACCGCCTCGAACCTGCCCTCGCCTACCTCGAGGACTGGCTGGCCTTTCAGCAGCAGAACAACCCTGCGATGCCGGGCCTTTCGGTCGCAATCGCGCAGGACGGCGAGGTCCTCTTCGACCGGGCCTGGGGCAGCGCCGATCTTGCCGCCCAGGAGCCTCTGACGCCCCGGCATCTCTTCCGGGTCGCTTCCCATTCCAAGACCTTCACCTCGGCGGCGGTCCTTCACCTGGCGGACGCCGGCCGGCTCGGGCTGGACGATCCGGTGGTCCGGCATCTGCCCTGGCTGGCCGAGAACCCGGACTCGCGCCTGGCCGGGATCACCCTGCGGCAGCTGATCTCGCATGCGGCGGGCGTGATGCGTGACGGCGTGCGTCCGGATTTCTGGCTCCTCGAGCGGGACTTCCCCGACCGCGAGACGCTGATCGAGTTCTTCAGGACCCAGCCCCTGGTCATCGACCCCGGCACCCGCATGAAGTACTCCAACTTCACCTATGGGCTGCTGGGCCTGGTGATCGAGGCGGTCTCGGGCCTGGACTTCGCCGACTACCTCAGGTCGAAGCTTCTCGCCCCCTTGGGCCTGGCCGAGATCGGCCCGGAGTATCGGGAGGGCGCCGGCCCTTTTGTGACCGGCTACATCCGGCCGAGCCCGGCCTGGGAGCCGATCGCCGTCGCCTCTTCCTCCCTGCCCACCAACGCCCTGGCCCCGGCGACCGGCGTCTGCGCCAGCGCCGCGGCGCTCTGCCGCTTCTACGATGCCCTGGTCTTCGGCGATGTCCTGCTCTCCGCCGAGGCCCGGCAGGAGATGCTGCGCAAGCAGTGGACGGTGCCGCTGGACGAGTTCGAGCGGGACTACGCCCACGGCCTGGTCCTGCGCGACCTCGGCGGCCGCCGGATCGCCGGCCACAGCGGCAGCTTCCCGGGCCAGGTCAGCGCGACCTTCCTGGATCCGGCGCAGCGCCTGGTGGTCTCGCTGATGACCAACGGCTACAACGTGTCGGTCGACCTCCTGCAGACGGGAATCTGGAGCATCCTGGACCTCTTCGAATCGCAGGATTCGGAAGCGCAGGGGCCCCTCTCGGCCTATCGCGGGCGCTTCTTCACCCCCGCGGGCGCGGTCGACCTGGTGCCCTTGGGCGAGGTCATCTACGTCGCCAACCCGGCCAAGGCCCAGCCCTTCGCCAAGTGCGGCGAGATCAGAAAGGGCCCGGACGGGATCTTCCGGCTCGCCGAGGACAGCGGCCTGGGCCGTCACGGCGAGACGGTGGACTTCGTCTTCACGGAGGACGGCAGCCTGGAGCGGGCCTCCCTCGGCGGCTTCCCGCTGCTGCGCGAAGCCGCCTTCCGCGAACTCGCCGCGCGCGTCGCCGCGGCCGGCGAATCCGGGTCGCCTTAGCCGCGCCCGCCTTCAGCCACGCCCGTCCTTAGCCACGCTCGTCGAAGCGGTCCTCGCGGAGCAGCTTCAGGCGGTCGAAGATCTCCTCGTCGATCTTGACGCCGATCCGGGTTGCGATCAGCGCGACCTCGGTGGTCACGCCCTGGGCGTCCGTCACGATCCACTTCTTCAGGGCCAGGGGCTTGTCGGCGAAGACCAGGGTGACCTGGCCCTGGGGCGTCTCCTCGTTCTGCTCCAGGGTCACCCGCAGCACGCCGGGGCCGCGCTTGAGCGCGATCACCCGCACGCTGTCGTCGAGCTTGACCTCGTCGCGCAGCAGGAACCACAGGGGCGTTTCCCAGAGCGGCAGGTAGGTCTCCTCCTTCAGCTCCTTGTCGTAGTAGAGCAGCACCAGGCCGTCGGCCAGGAGCAGGGCCGGGTAGGGCGGGTCGTACTCGAAGCGCATCTTGCCCGGCCGGTTGAGATAGAGATCGCCCTCGATGGGCGGGCCCACCGAGGAGACCTGCAGGAAGCGCGAGCGCAGCGTCCGGATTCCGGTCAGGTAGCTTTCGATCCGCGCCAGGTCGGCCCGGTCCAGCTCGGACAGGGCGGCGGTCTGGGCGCCTCCGGTCGCGGTGCCGGTCTCGGCCTGCGCGCTTCCCAAGACGCTCAACCCGATCACGCCGAGCCCGACAACGAGAGAGAACAGAGTCTGCCGCACCGCCATGCTCCTCTTCTGACCCCTTTCTGAGGTTATGGGGTCGCCGTCAGGCCTCGTCCAGGTTGCGGCCCAGGACCTCGCGCTTGCCGACATGGTTGGCCGGGCCGATCACGCCCTCCGACTCCATGCGCTCGATCAGGCGGGCGGCGCGGTTGTAGCCGATCTGCAGGTGCCGCTGCACGAAGCTCGTCGAGGCCTTGCGCTCGCTGCAGACCAGGGCCACCGCCCGGTCGTAGAGATCGTCGCCGCTGCCGTTGGCCTCGCCGCCGAGGCCGTTGAGCTCGGGCTCCTCGTCCTCGGTGATCGCCTCGATGTAGTCGGGCTGGGCCTGCGACTTGACGTGCTGCACCACGTCCTCGACCTCCTGGTCGGTCACCAGGGGCCCGTGGACGCGGGCGATCCGGCCGCCCTGGGCCATGTAGAGCATGTCGCCCTGGCCCAGAAGCTGCTCCGCGCCCATCTCGCCCAGGATCGTCCGGCTGTCGATCTTGGAGGTGACGTGGAAGGAGATCCGGGTCGGGAAGTTCGCCTTGATGGTGCCGGTGATGACGTCGACCGAGGGTCGCTGGGTAGCCATCATCAGGTGGATGCCGGCGGCGCGGGCCATCTGCGACAGGCGCTGGACCGCGGCCTCGACGTCCTTGCCGGCGACCAGCATCAGGTCGGCCATCTCGTCGATCACCACCACGATGAAGGGCAGCGGGTGCAGGTCGATCGGCTGGTCCTCGTGCAGCGGGTTCCCGGTGTCGGGGTCGAAGCCGACCTGGATCTTGCGGGTCAGGACCTCGCCCTGGCGCCGTGCCTCCTCGACCCGCTGGTTGTAGCCGTCGATGTTGCGCACCCCGAGCTGCGACATCGCGCGGTAGCGGTTCTCCATCTCCCGCACCGTCCACTTCAAGGCGACGATGGCCTTCTTCGGCTCGGTGACCACCGGCGCCAGGAGATGGGGGATGTCGTCGTAGACCGACAGCTCCAGCATCTTGGGATCGACCATGATGAAGCGGCACTTCTCGGGCGGCAGGCGGTAGAGCAGCGACAGGATCATGGCGTTCAGCGAGACCGACTTGCCCGAGCCGGTGGTACCGGCGATCAGCAGGTGCGGCATGCGCGCCAGGTCGACGATCTGCGGCATGCCGCTGATGTCCTTCCCGAGGATCAGCGGCAGCTTGCCGTTGGTCCGCTCGAAGCCCTGGGAGCCCAGAAGCTCCCGCAGGTAGACCGTCTCGCGCTTGCTGTTGGGCAGCTCGATGCCGATGACGTTGGAGCCCGGCACCACGGCCACGCGCACCGAGATCGCGCTCATCGAACGGGCGATGTCGTCGGCCAGGCCGACCACGCGGCTGGTCTTGGTCCCCGGCGCCGGCGCCAGCTCGTAGCGGGTCACCACCGGGCCGGGCCGGACCTTGACGATCTCGCCGCGCACCCCGAAGTCCTGCAGCACGGTCTCCAGCAGGCGGGCGTTCTTTTCCAGGGCGTCGCGGTTCACCGCGCCGTGGCCGGTGTCGTCGGGCGGGTTGGACAGCAGGGTCAGGGGCGGAGGCTCATAGTCGCCGGCGCCGGCGAACTCGAAGCGCCGCTGGTTGGCCTTCTCCGCGCGCTTGCCCGGCTTGGTCGGCGGCGCCGGGGCCGCGACCAGGTCGGCCCCCTCGGTCAGGGCCCTGGGCAGCGGCGGCAGCTCGTTCTCGAGCAGGACCTCGTCCTCGTCGTCGAGACCTGCCGCCTCGCCCTTGGCGACCAGCTGCGGCTCCTGGCGCGCACCGTTGGCCTGCTGCCGCTTCTTCTTCTTGCCCTTCGGCGCCTTGGCCTTGGCGGCGGGCGCGGTGCCGCGGTCGATGGCCGGTTCGGCCCTGAGCCCGGTGCGGGATCCGGCCTTGGGCTCGCTCCGGGGCTCGCTCCGGGCCTTGCGGCGCCGCATCGGGCCGCCCGTGCGCGCCGGCTCGCCGGTCTGCGGCCGCAGCAGGGGCGCGAAGAGACGCAGCGGCCCGAGCAGGAGCCCCTGCCATTCCCCGGACGAGAGGCCCAGGGCGTAAAGCATCAAGAGGCCGGCCAGCCCGGCGCAGCCGATCGCCGCCATCCAGGGCTCGACCGAGGGGAAGCCGGTCAGCCACTGCAGCAGCATCTGGCCCAGGGCGCCGCCGAGGCTGCTTTCCAGCGGCCAGGACCCGGGCTTGGGCAGGGCCGCGAGGGCCGCCCCGGCGAAGATCACGACGACCGGCACCAGGGTCATCCTCAGCCACCAGCGCGGCCAGGCACGGCTGCGCAGCGCCCGCCAGGCCCAGGCGCCGAAGGCCAGGGGCAGGACCATGGCCGCGACGCCGAAGTACTGCAGCAGGGCGTCGGCGAGGGCGGCCCCGTCCCGCCCCAGGAGATTGCGGGCCGGGCCGTCGCTGGCCCGGTTGAGCGACGGGTCGGCGGGGTCGTAGCTGGACAGGGCCAGGACCAGGATCAGGGCGGCGGCCGCGAGCACCAGACCCAGCAGCTCCATCACCCGGCGCCGCAGGAATCCCTTGCCGGGCGCCGGGCCATCGGCCTGGCGGCCCGAGTTTGCGGCCGCTCTTTGCCGAGCCGCCATGGCTATCTCCATCTCCAGTCCGTCTTCTTCATTGCAGGACCTCGGCCAGGCGGCCGAGGGCGGCTTCCGTAAGTTCGGGATCGTCGACGAGGGCAATACGGATATAGGGGGCTCCGGGCGCGGAGTCATCGCCTTCCTGACCGCACATGTAGGCCCCCGGCAGGACCCGGATGCCGGCTTCGCGCCACAGCTTGAGCGCGGCGGCCTCGCCATCGCCCACGTCGAGCCAGAGAAAGAAGCCGCCCGCGGGCCGGCGGGCGCCGAAGCGGTTGCCCAGGACCCGCTCGGCGACGGCGAAGTTTTCGCGGTAGCGTTGCCGATTGGCCACAACATGGGCCTCGTCCTGCCAGAGCCGCGTGCCCGCCGCCAGGATCGGCAGCGGCACGCCGGCGCCGCCGAAGCGGAAGGCCTGGTCCAGGCGGTCGATCAGCGCCGGGTCTCCGGCGACGAAGCCGCAGCGCAGCCCGGCCGCGCTGGAGCGCTTGGACAGCGAGTGAAAGGCCATGACCTGTTCCAGGCTGCCGCTGGCGGCGGCCAGCTGCAGCGCGCCCGGCGGCGGCGCGTCGAAGTAGATCTCGGAATAGCACTCGTCGAAGGCGGCGACGAAGCCGTGGGCCCGGGCGCAGTCGATCAGCGCGGCCTGCCTGGGGGCCTCGGCGACCGCGCCCTGGGGGTTGGCCGGCGAGCAGAGGTAGGCCAGGGCCGCGCGCTGCAGGATCGCCGGGTCGAGGCTGGTGTACTCCGGCTGAAAGCCGGTCTCGGCGGTGGCCGGCACCATCACCGCCTCGGCGCCGATCGCGGCGGCGGCACCGGAATAGACGTGGTAGGCCGGGTTGGGCATCAGGATGGCGCCCCTCCCCTCTCCTGCCCCAGCTTGGCTCCCGGCCAGCACGACCGCGGTGACGAAGAGGCCCTCGCGCGTGCCGGGCAGGGGCAGGATATGGCGCTCCGGGTCCAGGAAGCCCTCGGGCAGGTCGTAGCGGCGGTTGAGCCAGGCGACGGCGGCGGCACGATAGGCCGCGGTGCCGCGCGGCGGCGGATAGCGCGACCAGCCCGGCGCCGCCTCCGCGATCGCCTCGGCGACGAAGTCCGGCGCCGCGTTGCGGGGGTCGCCCACATGCAGGAGGAGCGGCTTGCCCTTGGGACCCGGCGAGGGCCCCGGCGGAACCCCGTCGAGCAGGGCGGTCAGTCGCAGGAAGGGATGGAAGGCCTGAAGGCGCGCTTCGCTCAAGTCGGCTGGGCTCCGGTCGTGGCTGGGACGAAGGGGCACACGCCCCGCTTTGCCGCCCGGGGGGCATAAAATCCAGAAGAATCTAGTGGTTGCCCCGCCCAGGGACAAGGCGGAAGCCCGGCACCCTGCCTCCCGATCTGTTCCCGGCTTCAAACCAGGCCTGGGCTCGGGGCCGGATTTCGGCCGCGCTCCGGAGGCCGGATCAAGCCGCGTTCAAGCGAACGCGGGCTGCTCCAGGCCCCGCGTGTCGGGTTGCAGGCAAAAGAAAAGGGCCCGGGGGGAGTGCGCCGCCCGGGCCCCTGAGGGGAAGGGGTTCAGGTCAGATGGCCTGCGACCCCCTGCCGAACTCCGGATAGGCCTCCTGGCCCAGCTCCATGGTGTCGAGGCCGGCGTGCTCCTCCTCCTCGCTCACCCGGATGCCCAGGGTGAACTTCAGCGCCAGCCAGACGATGGTGCTGGTCGCCACCACGAAGACGCCGACGGCGAGGATGCCGATCAGCTGGACGCCCAGGTTGCCGCTGCCGAAGATGCCGACCGCCAGGGTGCCCCAGATGCCGGCCACCAGGTGCGCCGGGATCGCCCCGACCACGTCGTCGACCCGCAGCTTGTCGAGCAGCGGCACGCTGGCCACGACCAGGACGCCGCCGATGCCGCCGATGATGATCGACAGCAGGTGGTTCTGCAGGTCGGGACCGGCGGTGATCGAGACCAGGCCGGCGATGGCGCCGTTCAGGGCCATGGTCAGGTCGATCTTCTTGAACACGATCTGGCTCGCCGCCATGGCTGCGATCACGCCGCCGGCCGCGGCCAGGTTGGTGTTGACGAAGACGATCGCCATGGCCGAGGCGTCGAGGGCCGAGCCCAGGGCCAGCTGCGAGCCGCCGTTGAAGCCGAACCAGCCGAGCCAGAGGATGAAGGTGCCCAGGGTCGCCAGCGGCAGGTTGGCGCCGGGCATGGGGTTGACCTTGCCGTCGGGCCCGTACTTGCCCTTGCGGGCGCCGAGGATGATCGCGCCGGTCAGGGCCGCCCAGCCGCCGACCGAATGGACGATGGTCGAGCCGGCGAAGTCCGAGAAGCCCATCTTGGCGAGCGGGCCGCCGCCCCAGGTCCAGGCGCCCTGGATCGGGTAGATGACGCCGGTCAGCACGACCACGAAGAGCAGGAAGGGCCAGACCTTGATCCGCTCGGCCAGGGTGCCGGAGACGATCGAGGCCGCGGTCGCCACGAAGACCATCTGGAAGAACCAGTCGGACATCGAGGAGTAGCCGTTCCCGGTCACCGCCGCGATCAGCTCGGGCGTCGCCTCCTCGGCGCCCAGCAGCGCGATCTCGGCGTCGGAGGGGTTGTAGAGGAGCGAGAAGCTGCCGATCCAGCCGCTGACGTCCGTGTACATCAGGCTGTAGCCGATCAGGTAGTAGAGGATGCCCGCGATCGAATAGAGCGCGATGTTCTTGAGGCAGATGGTCGCCGTGTTCTTGGAGCGGACCAGGCCCGATTCCAGCATCGCGAAGCCCGCCGCCATCCACATGACCAGCGCGCCCATGACCAGGAACGAAAAGGTGTTGAAGACGAAGGCGGTCTCGGCCGAGACCGCGGCCCAAGCCGGTGATGCGACCGTCAGGCCGCCGAGGCCGGCCATCACGGCCAAGCCCGTCTTGTGGTTGATGCGGATCATCGCTCCCTCCTGCAAGCCCAGTGAATCGGGCCGGATCGAAACGCCGAAAGCGCGCGGCTGCACGCCGCCCGGTGATCTCGGCCCTGCCCCCGTTGTTCTCGGGCCCCCTTTTCAAGCCCCGTGCCAAACCGGGGTGACGGAAGAGAATTCCTTTGGAGTCAGGGAGCTAGATCGGGTGTTCCGATCGCTGTCCAGGCGTCTGCCCAAATCTTGGCTGTCGAAATTTTAGGCATCACCGAGTAGATGCCTATAAATTAGGCAGAGCATCTCGCCGGCTTGCAGCCTGGAACGGGGACCCCGCCGCAAGTTGCCAGGCCGGCGCGAAGCGGCGATGCTGGCCGGCGAAGCGAATCGGAGCACGAGGGCATGTCGGCAGCGGAGATCGAAACCGAAGTCCTGATCGTCGGCGG
>JAAUYG010144703.1_pt1 | contig 10305 bp, 8 predicted proteins | sample 7278091 | NCBI WGS metagenome assembly JAAUYG01 (sample SAMN14350201, study PRJNA611818) | marine sediment metagenome | isolation source: surface marine sediment (0.6m) | place: French Polynesia: Moorea | collected 2018-08
TGTTATGGACCCGCATCCATACGCTGTGGTTGCCGAGGTGAAACATCAAAAAAGTTGACTGAAACGGCAAGCCACAGCGTATGGATGCGGGTCCATAACACAGGAAAGATAGGAAAATATATGCATTTTACGGTGTGGCTAAAAATATAGCGTTTTTTCGCAACGTTTTACTACGCTACGGCCAGGTTCCCGTAAAACGGGGGCGGCTTTTGAAACCCCATTTTTTCGGCACGTTTCATTACACTCTGGCCGAGGACCCGGTAAAAAGGTGTGGCCGTCGAAAGGATATTACTGCTTTGTCAAGCTATTTGTTTATTCAAAGTCCTTGACTTTCAATTGCTAATGATACTGCTCAATAGCCTCGGACATTTATATGGCTAGAACTGTCCTTTATCCACGGTCAGTTCCCACAATCCCCCAGAGTGGTCATGTCAATCAACACAGGAGCACAGCGGCTGAAGTGGGTGATTGCGCTGGACAAAGCATAATTACGGCATCAGGCACAGCCATGCAGTTCTAGCATTACAGCATCCAGGGTCCTAGGCACCTCGGAAAGACTGAGTAATGTTAAATGGCAACGGGCAGTAACCGCTGACAACTACAAAGGAATTATAGTCACTAATCACTCTTTTTATCCAAGATTATTGCACTATGTTACATTTACCGGTAAGCCTAAGTTCATACGGGCAACTACTAATATTCTACTCAGACCCAATCAGGGCCTTTCACAACCTTTGAAAGCCTTCTGGATGTCCCATTATCTGGAAATTCCACCAGAAAATGTGGTCTGACATTAGGCTGTCTCCAGTGGCACAAGTTCCATTGAGTTGAAATGTAGGCATCTGTGCCTGAAAACTGTTGTCTTTCAAGACAGGTAGTCTCTGATGGCACTGGTCTCTCAAGACCAGTTTTACCATACAGATTTTTTTCTTTAGTCAGAAAATAAACCTGATGGTGCTTGTTATATAAATGTAGTCATGTGGGACCAATGTGAATACTGAGTTATATGCAAGTACATGTAAAAAATAATATACTTCACTCAACAATACATGTACTCCATTCCAGGATGATTACTTAATACTGTAAAAGAAGAATTGTCAGCAAATCTCACACCTGTTCAACTAAGGAAGACTTTAGGTTTGATGGGTTTCACATGCTAACCCTGTCCTAATTAACTAATGTTGACTGAAACTAGTTTGGCAAGTCTGTTGGACCTGCCAAACTAGCAAAAATAATTCCACGCTAATGTCTCTGCTTCTACAGTACATCTAAATACATGTACATATAACTGATAACTATCATTTTACCTGAAATTTCTAAGTTCCTAGGACTGAACTTGCTGGGCTGTGACTGAACTAGTCTAATGCTGACATTTTCAAGTACACTGTCATGTACTAAGCTCGAACCCGGCTGTGACAGTTTTGTGACGCTGCACTCCGATCTGTTTGCTGTATCTAATGGAGTCTAACAGGGGTGACCCAGGACGGGGTGTGGGGGTGTGTGGGGAAGGGGGAATTTGAGGATGGAAATGGCTATAGTTGAGATTAGCCATTACTGGGATTATTTCAGTAGATATAAGGGAGCACCTAGGGCAGTAGAAGAAATGTCAGAGTAAGAGAAATGGGCGTAGGGACACCCGGGTCCCTGCCTGTCAGTGGTATGATGGAGGGCTGGTATTACCCATCTCCTTACACCCAAAACTACTTGTCATCCCATAAAGCTAAAACTGGGAGATAACGCCATTAATCTGAGTATGCAGGGGGGAGGGAGATCCAGACAAAATGCCATTAATCTGAGTGTGCCAGGGGGGGGGGATCCAGACAAAAACGCCATTAATCTGAGTGTGCAGGGGGTTGTATCCAGACAGTCTTCAGAAAAGCTATGATCATATAAATTAATAGTCGACATGTATATATAGGTATAAATAGGTCCCTTACTAGAGGGTGTCCTCTCTAAAGAGCTAACTTTCCTTTAAGAGAGAGACCACTGTAGCAGATGCAGTCTCTTAAAATACACAAACAAATTGGAAAGCTCAGAATTGTCCTATGCATGTCGGCCGAAGAACAATTCTGAGCTTTACGTGTTGTTGTATATTTAAAACACAAAATTGAAAATTAAGCTATTAAACATGTTAAAGTAGTTTATAGCAATACAGTGAAACCTTGGAATTAAGATAATCTGGGTTAATTCTGCTCTGGTCACAATTCTGAAACAAACCCGCTCTGGTTTGTTACATGGTTACCGTTGGTCTAGAATATGTGGACTGATATCTGGGATGGCCTTATTTCTAGAGTGATGGTAGGGCAGGTTCTACTGTACATTTGTATAAGGCAGCAGTATGACACTAACCAGGGCCACTGTCACTCAGCTGGAATCTCAGACTCTGGAGTTCTCCACACAGCTGATGATCCAGAATGAACTCCACAGGTCTCTTTATGAGGTCCTGGATCTGACGCAGACAGGGTGGCACTGCGGATTTCTTGCCGAGTCTCTGGGCCAAGGTGGCTTCCAACCACCGCAGCAGGGCTGGCCAGTGCTGAATGGTACATTCCTCCCGCACAAGTCGCTGTGCTATACGCAGTGAGTGAAATGATTTATTGTCATCTTGTGAGGCGTGTTTGGGTGACATCAGGGTCTGCTGTCCCAGCGCCGAGACAGTGAGTGGGAACTTACGGCTCCTGGGAATACAATAAAATAAAAAACTGATATACACATTACAGCATTATCAACCTGCTGGCACACTTCTGTGTAAACACTTTTAAAACATGCCTATAATATTAAACGGCGTCAGGTCCAACAGAAGGACACAATTCAAGATGATCTCAACAGGTGCATTACTTGACAATATCATTAACACATTCTTTCCAGAGTTGCCATGACTTTGGCTGGTGGCTTGGAGCTCAGTTCTAAAGCTTTTTTTTAAAGATACTTTTAGCAATTTGAATGCTGAATGCAATCCACTGGTAGTCAGAGACCAAAGGGACATTGAAGTGAAAGTCTCAGACAGCAAGTCTCTAAACAATTAAGCCATCATTGGCAGTGATGTTGGTATTACCCTGCTGACTGCTCCACGATGCTCTCATTCAACAGATGTAGGAAGAGGGTAGTGCTTTGTTGAAGTGTTGCCATGGTAACACCCTGTGTCCACGCGGTGATAGATGGCAGTGGGTCCGGCCAGAGTCCAGCTTCCAGTATCGCTGACTGTCCGTTTTCAGTCTCCATGGTTGACAGGTCTAACTTCACAATGTGGTCAGCAATTACGGAAGTCAGCGTCTGTGAAAGTAGTACCAGTAGTAAATGAGTCAGGTACTATGACAGTATACGATATACATATAGCAGCAGTAAAGAGGTCAGGGTCTGTGAAAGTAGTACCGGTAGTAAAGAGATCAAGGTCTGTGAAAGTAATACTGGCAGTAAAGTACCCTGGGTCTGCGTAGTCTGTGAAAGTAGTACCAACAGTAAAGAGTCACAATCACTACATGTATATAATAAAATTATATAGCTTAGTCATGTTAGTCAGAACATGAGATCAACCGACTGCAGTGAGGTACTGGCCTGGGCTGTTTCCTCAAGTAAATCTTTAGTCTAGATTTGATCTTGAAATGAGTAATTACTAATTTAAATCAGCAGACTGTAATTCAGCTCTGACAGATATATTATCTTATGTCGTGGCGCATGCACATATACCCCGTCTGGAGTCATGTACCCGATATAAACTCTTTAAACATGTTAAAACCTTGGTCTTCGTGAAATGGATAGACAAATGCCTTCTTCTAAGATACTCAAATATTAATAATGTTGTGTCTCACCTGTTTCAGTGTTTGGTTTCTCTGCGGTCTGACATAGACCTCGATAGCTGCGTCGTACAGCGCGGCAGGTAGCTCCCCACCATACCCGAGTTGCTGTACCACCAGCTGTGTGACCCGCAGCAGGTGAGGGAGTGAGAACCTCACCCCTGCACTGCTGCGGTGATGCCGTAACTCCTCGTGAAGAGTCAGCAACATGTCACATGGTACACGGCCAGCCAATCCCAGGCTGTGTATCATTGCCTTGAGGTCATGTGACGTGTACTTGCCTCCATCTTCCTCCTGAAAACAAACCAGAATGGGTTGAAATCATGGAAACAGCAAACACACTTCAGCAATCATTGATCGACAGTACATGCAACTTCTTCCAATACCAATTTTACATGTTACTTCTCCCAATACCAATTTTTACATGTAACTTCTAACAATACCAATTTTACATGTAACTTCTCACTTCTGCCAATACGAATGCTTGATTGCATGCCCTGCTGGCTTTGCTTGCTCGCTCCCTCACCCACTTGCTTATTTACAGCCTTTATCTTATGTGCCCATATTCTGATTTGAAAAATCTAAAAATCCTTATATTACCTATTACCATGTGAACTCACTACATACCAGTCCTCTGGCCTCCATAATGACATACACTGATACATATAACATACCGGTATATTACTATACAGTCAAACCTGCTCTAAAGACCACCCGTATATAAAGACCACCTGCTTATAAAGACCACATTTTACAAGTCCGCAGGGGTATACTTTCCATGTTATTAAACCTGTGTATAAAGACCAACTGTGTATAAGGACCATGTTTTGTTGGTCCCTAGGGTGGTCTTTATATACAAGTTTCACTGTAATTGTATATTCCCTGCTTTAAATATGGTAAACATATTAATAAACTAAAAAAAGTCAAGTTCGTTGAAGTGCCCCTTTTATATATTGTTTCAGGTAGGTTTATACAATGCAAAATTCCTTTTCTTAAAATATGTTAAGTAAAATAAAATGTTTTATACTTTACAATATCAAGTAAATCTAAATGCTGGATTATCAGTTTTCATTTTACCATAATTATAGCTATTCCAGATTTTTGACAGGACTACATGGTCACCTCAGCTACATAGCTACATGTACTTAACTAGTGGCTACATGGCTGTCATGTATAAACCTAACTTATATTATCTGGCAAGTGACCACACAGAGGATCAAGGTCCCACGGCCTCTCGTTTTATTTATTTTTTTTTGTTTCTTACTTAGAAAAGAGCATACCCAAAGCACAGGAAAAGAATTGTCGCACAGAATTCAATGACCGTGAGTTGTATGCATTTACTTGGGGCAGGGCCACATTAGGCAGAAATACTATCATACCCAGAGGAACACAGAAGCCTGATGTATTGCTGTTTTGCATTCTCAGAGCTTTTTATAAAGTTTATTGTCCCCAGATTTGCATGATCTGCTGGTATAAACAAGGGACAAAGTCCCCATTACAGTCCCCGCACGCTCACTGCAGTTTACCCGCCGGTTTACGATTTATGGCAGCAAGCGGGCAAGTCCCTCTGGGCATACACAGGCTGAGGGAATAGGAACACCTCCCACACGCATAGATCTTGGTTTGGCATCCACCCAACAGGGCATGGGCCGAGCTACTCTAAGCATCGACACCACCTCGAGGGTACCATTATAATCTCCCAGTGGTAGCTTATGGTATACAACAGGTCATGCCATTTCTATATGCACAGGAATGTTTCCCATTTCACAGTGAAAGAGTATAAAGATTTTTTCAATAGCAATGAACTGGGAACGTAAGAAATGAATATTTTGAGGGTCATATACTTCTTTTCATTAGAAAAGTTTTAGCACTACAGTCATTGGCTTCATCAAACAAACTATGGGTAGGAGTTCATGAAATCACTCAAGCTTTATAAGTTTAAAGTTTAACTTACAGTCCATATTTTTAGTAAATTTAAAGTAACTGGTTCCATTGAAATTCCACTGAAGCAAAATTGTCTACTCCACTAATTTTTCAAAATCGTGGCCTTGAACACAGATTACTATGAGAGGCAGTCACACCTATCCAGGGTCAGTCAACCTGACCTCTACAGCCCCTGGCTTTCCAATGTTGAAAAGTATAATGCATACTGTTGTACATGTAGCATGGCAATGCTCACCTCCCCCAGAATGTAGATTTCTACCCCGCGGTTTCTCATGGCACGGGATATCTCTCCGTGCTGGGGATCCATGGCCAGGACCAGTCTGCAAGTATATCGTTAGGTCTTACTGATATAACACAGACCCTTGTGTAATGTTTTTACTTTAGTATAATCATGATAATATTGCAAAATGTTCTAAAAACCAGACTTCTAAATTTGTGTCATAACTGAAATACGACGTGGAATGGACCATGTGGATTCTTCATCAGTCATTTACATCCCCAATGTTACATGCCACCAACAGACAGGCCTTAATACCCTTCCATTCCTCCATGCATTCATTTTCAGTATGAACACCCTTCTATTTTAAGACCACCCTTAATTTAAGACCAGTGTTTTTTCTGGCTGAATGAGTGCTCTTAAAATATAGGGACCACCATACAATTTTGTAAACTTACTGTCTGTAATATTCAGTTCCGTGTGCAATGTTGGATTGAGTTATCTATCTTTACCTGAAGTCTGGGTGAGGTACTATGGTAGGAATCTCTCCGTCTATCACTCCTCTCTCACTGATAACCAGGGTGCCGTGAGGCTCCAGCAGAGCATTGAGACGGTCCAACACTGACGCACTGCAAGGGCACAACACACATTACTTGTACATGTAACATTGTAATACCCAGGTCCAAACAGATTTTATGCTTCGGACTTTTTAACTTTTCAATTTCTAACACATGTAGTCAAGTCTTGCCCACAACAGATGGATGAGAATCTCTGGTGTAATAGTTTAATTTTCAAGTGTACATTTGGTTTTATATTTGCTAGCAGGAGAATATTGACAAGTATTACTGATAATTACGATACATTTGCATTTTTATTCAGTTTGATAAAATTCTGATATTACTAATATCTTAATATATATCCTGATATTAATTTCTTGAGTTCCTTGTTTGTTTACATGAATATTTGTATGTGATGCTTGCCATACATGTAACTTACTACCATCAATAAAATTCTTCTGCCCAATTTATTACATCTATTACCCTAGTGGTATTGGGGATAGCAACAGCAGTTGCAGAAGAGGCAGTATTGGTAGTACCAGCAGTAGTAGTAGCAGCAGTAGTTGCAGCAGCAGTAGTGGCAAGATTAGTATAACCATGGAAGTGGTACTTGTCATCAGCGTAAAATTTGAAGACAGAAACTAAATAACTGCATACACCAAGAAACATCATTTACGCACTAGATTTTTACATTTCAGGAAGTTAAGAATATCAACACACATGTACATATCAGCAACACACTACACAGAATTAAGGCCACCCAACAATGGCGAAGTCAACGCAGTCTTAATTCTGGGGTGGGTCTCCATAATGAAATAAATTTACAGTACCTGTGCATAAATTTTAGTCAACTAATAAATGATTTTTATTCTGGAGTAATCTCTTTAGGGAAGAGTCCATCTAACCTGCAGAAATTGACATTGTCAATCAGCAGCCAGTCTCCACGCTGAAGAGCTCGCACCAGCACACTGTCAATCCACTCAAATCGACCTCCCTGATTGGCTGATTTACTGACCTCTAGCTCGTTGGCAATTTTCTGAACCCGGAGGCTCAGTCTTTGGCAAATTTTGGCTGGAACATAAAATCAAACCAATGGTTCAATGATGGATGGTTATCCTATTGTGGGCAAAGCAGAAGAAACGTGATTTATACTGGAACACTTCAAATTCAATTATTGTACTGTAAATTACCAAGATGACTTCTAACCAAATCGATGGTCGCTCAGAAAGCGATCAGTATGGGATCAGTATTATTATAATAATTACTAAGCACCTTTATAAAAGGATGCATACAAGTAAAAAATTGGCTATACTTGAAAATAAATGTGGAAATTGTGATAGTTTTTTAAAATCTTTCGTACATGCAAACTGAACATCACAAAGACTAATTGCAAACAAAAGGGATTCATGGAGCAACATTTTTACCTAAATTTTCGTTCTGGAGCTGTTGAATCATGTGATCTAGTGATGTCAGCAGCTGCTGCAGCTGGTCCAGCTGGCGGCTGATGTCCACCAGCAGATCTGACTGAGTCTGCTCCTCCCCTGTCAGACATTACAGCAAGGAGGAGAAATCAGTCCACAGACAGGTAAAGGCTAAATTGCTAACACATACAAGTCAGTTTTCTTCACAATTCAAATAATGTATATAATAATTTTTAATGAATATTCGGTTACCCATTTTACATTCCTTGGATTTGAGTCAATTTTCATTTCCATATAGTTGGGGGAGGGGGATAGTGACACTTACTGATTTACAAGCAATTGACTAGAAATTGTTTTGCTCTAAAGACCAACTGTCAATGAAAACCATTTTTGCAGATCCTGAAGAGATATACTTCCCATGTTATCAAAGCTGCATACACAGCCCACCTGTGTATAAAGACATTTTATTGGTCCATAACACTCCATACGGTACCCTTTACATGTATATATAGAAATATGACCAAAATTAAAATCCAAACACTCTCTGTAAAAGTCAGGCAAAAAAAAAATATATATATTTCAGTGTCTACAGATCGAGGGAACAATTCTTCAGATTGAGACACTTTCTATGGCCAAACTTGTTGTTTTAAAGACTTCGATATTTATGTAACTTTTATAATCACCCCTGCCTTACCATGGTGAGTGACAGAGCACAGTGTGTACCACAGTCGGAGCAGCCTCTGGGCAGACTGGAGCTTCTCAGGACCTGACCTCAACAGCAGGGACAGGATCAGGAAAACCACACCCTCTGTGTCTGCTATCACTTCCTCTACATGTCTGCTCAAGTCAGCCTGTACCAAACAAATGAACAGACACTTTAAGAGAATATGTACATTGAAACCCGGTATAAAGACCACGTGTATATAAAGGCCACCTGCTTAAAAGAACCATGTTTGAAAAAAATCCCAAGGGCATATTTTGGATGTTATTGAACCTGTGTATAAAGACCACCTGTATTTAAGGACCACATTTTGCTAGTTCCCAGGGTGGTGTTTATATACAGGTTTCTCTCTACTTCAGTACAAATTGCATACACGTACTTAATTACATTCATCGCCTGACTGTGTACATGTACAAAAGGTATTGCAAATGACAATTGCTTATGAAACTTCCAATTCATTTTGCCCACGGAATAAGCAAACTGAATACATGTATATACTGGTAGTTTCCATTGCTTCGTTAGGAGAAAGTTAAATTTTTAAGAATCTTGACTCCTATGAAGTAAAACTTGGCAGGCTTGTAACACAGAAGACTTATATAAGTCATGAAATAAGCATTTGTGCTCAATTCGCATGATCAAGTACTGTAATATCTGTACAATACTGTAACCTAGGTGAACACACCAGGCTATTTTCAATCTTGGAAAATGATTCAAGACTTTTCACCATTGTCTAGGGTCTAACAGGCTATTTTGTCATAATGACACTGAGGGAATGTCCCTGGGCTCCTTGCCTTTCTCTGGGCAATGGAAAACTGATTTGTACCGGAGAAATGGATTCAGGCTGCTCTACGGAAGCATCACTGGCATAGATATTACCATCGTAATCCGTTTGAGCATTTCTCATTTTTCAAGGAGAAAGAGACAACGCAAGGCAAAACATAAAAGGGAATGACATCCTATTACTGGTACAAATGGTGGTGATGGTGCTGGTGATGGTGGTGGTGGGGGAAGGTTCTTTCCCAAATATGTCTGAAGAAGCATAAGCAAAGGGATTTCTGGGCTACGGCTAGGCAGTCTTAGACACCAATGTTAGGAGCATGGCCCTGATGTACATGATAAACACCACCAGCATTCTGAAAACTTATCCAGGGAATGTGCCTATATCACTTATAAAAAGTACACAGCAAGTAGCATGTCAAACAGGTTTACAATACAATGAGGTTAAAATTATTATTAAATCTTAAACTAGATTTCTGGGTATGACATGTATGAAACTCTCCTAAATTTATAACATATTCCAGGAAGTCAAAATAGTACCATATACATAAAGTGACGCCAGTGTTTTTTTTTTTCTGGTCTGTTGTAGTAATACCTCAGTTTACTACCAGCGGTACCAGTACTTGTACATGTTGCAGCACATCCCGCATTCAGCTGCAGATAGAAAGAGACTGAGAAACCTAAAATTTTTCACTCGACCTGTGCTTTAGTTCATCTTCAAATGCTGGAAAATACCCCTCTTGGAATGTACACAATGATGTTTCCGGGCAATTTGCCGTAACATCCAAGCTGCCATGGACTCGGGAGCAGTCTTTGCCTACCCGGTCCTTTCATCAGCGTCAGCCCCGCTGAGCTTGAAGCTCTGTGGACCAAA
>JAAUYG010196211.1_pt1 | contig 10304 bp, 6 predicted proteins | sample 7278091 | NCBI WGS metagenome assembly JAAUYG01 (sample SAMN14350201, study PRJNA611818) | marine sediment metagenome | isolation source: surface marine sediment (0.6m) | place: French Polynesia: Moorea | collected 2018-08
TACTCCTTGCTGGCACAAGAGTGATGAATTTGCCTTGAGCACTGGGATCTGAATGAGGATGATTAGAAAACTTTTGACACCTCTTGTCTGACTTGTGCACATAATATATATATATGGTATTAGAAGGGCAGTTACGTGACTACTGACATAATGCTCTCAGGATGTGTTTTGACAAATGCAGCTTTCTAGTTCTTAACTACGATTTATCTTTTTGATTGATAATCACACCTTTGGTACTAAATGAGATTGTAGGTTGATCATGTTTGTACATATTTATTGATCAATACCAAGAAAGGTTAGAGATTGTGAGACATTTTGTGGGAGTTTATATAATTAAATAGGTTCCTTTGTTTGTACATGTTGTATTCATTATAAAAGTATGTAGAATTGTGTCTGCGCAAAAATGATGAAAATGCCATGAGCATTGTGCTATGAAATATATTGATTAGAACTTTGACACCTCTTGGCTGACTTGTGCAGTATCAATCAGTGTACATAAAAAAGAAAGACGAAAACCACATATATAAGTACAGACTTTAAAGTTATTCTTTAATTGATGATAAGTTAGTTTATGCTATGGTATTGACAAAAGCTAAGTTATAGCTCCCAAGTGAGACATATATAAGGTTTAAACAAATGTACATAACAGTTAAATTTCAGAGATTTTTAACCTTTATATATCCCTTTTCCCCAATATCACTTTAATCTTAAAGACACAAAATTATGAACTTGCCTTTTAGCGGCGGGCTATGCATGAGGATGAGTAGAACTTTTGACACTTTCCTCTGGCTTGTGCGCAAAGCTGAAAAAATAATCTATTCTTAGTGAAAGACTCTGTGTGAGGAAATAAATATTAAACTGAATAACTTCCGAGGGGCAAAATGCCGATTATAATGGACCGTGAAAACTCGACACAAGTTTGGGCTTTGCTTTACTGGGTTTATACATAAATCTAGCAGAGGTTTTAAGAGATCTGGCTTGGCAATAAGGGTATTGGCTTGTGAGATACTGAGATAAGACTTGTGAGATATTTCCTTGTATCAGCTATGACATTTTGTGTATTAGAAAAATTGTTGTAGGTGTATCTATAAATTCTATCTGCACAGGAATGATGAGAATGCTTTGAGCATTGGGCTATGATACATTATATTGATTAGAACTTTCTCTTGGCTGACTTGTGCAGTATATGCACCTTGTACATGAAAAGAAAGAAAACAGAACCACATTCACAGATAACGACTTAAAAATATTCTTCGCCAATGTTAAATTATTTTATGTTTATGGTAGTCACGAGAAACTGGTAGGTAATATTGAACCATACATATGTAGCGCAAAACATCTACTAGTACAAGTTGGGTAGTTCAAACACAAGATGGTAGGGTACAATATGCGAGATGCTCCGTTTCCTTGTATCGTCTATGAAATTATGTGCACTAAGTACAAAATTTTTGTTTTATGTGTTTCTATAAATACTATCTGCACAGGAATGATGAAAATGCATTGGGCTATGATACATATTGATTAGTACTTATTCTTTGCTGACTTGTGCAGTACATGCAATGTACATGAAAAGAAAACAAACCACATTCATAGATAACAACTTAAAATTATAATATTCTGAAGTTAAATTGGTGTATGTTTATGGTATTCGCGAAAACCATGACCCATGTACATGTAGCGTAAAACAGATACAAGATGGTAAGATATTCACTGGTTGTGCGTAACAAAACATACTTGCTTGGAGAGAAATTTGCGTACTGGTTGTGTATTTGCAAGAAATCAGAAAGATTTGTACGTAGTAGCCTTGTTAGCATGTATTAAGGTATTTTTGGTATGGCATTTAAATATATGTGATAGATATCTATGCAAAAATTTGTATCTGCATGGGAATGATGATAATGCCTTGAACTTTGGTCTATGATAGACACTGATTAGAACTTTGACACCTCTTGGCTGACTCATGCAGAATTCATAGTAGGTTGTACTTCTATCTTGCGACTACTATTACAACACCGGCAGATTATTTCCCAGGGATAGTTATTTCCAGGAATTTGAAAAGTTGTTGAGTATTTGCTTGCATTTAATTTTTTTTTGTGTGTGTGCATTTGACCCCATGTTTGTTCATAACTGGGATTTCATGTTGCAGGCTGACAAGCTACTCTCCCAGGACTTCAAGGGAATGCTGGACCAGATCATTAGCCATTTGCCAAAGGATCGTCAAATTCTGCTCTACTCTGCAACTTTTCCGCTCACAGTTGAGGCTTTCATGGTTCGTAACTAAAAGCCACCATGTTATCTACCTTTTATACATAATAAACTACAGAGGTGAATTTTTTTTCTGTGGAATGAAATAGGAATACTAACCTCACTCGGCGTATACGTTCTATATGATAACTGCTGAAATCAGTCTTCAGTGATGATATCTTATCCAGTTCTGCTACTGATGATTACTGTTGACAAAGTATACATATCTGAGAAGACTGGTTAATCCCTCCGTCGTAGTGTTTTGGTGCCTTTATCCATTGTCATTATTGACTTCCAGTACAACATGTATGCATTGATCTTTGATCTTGTGCCTTTCCATTATAATAACTGCTTTAAATCTTCCATTGCAGAAGAAGCATCTGAGGTCGCCCTACGAAATAAATCTCATGGATGAGCTCACGTTGAAGGGTGTGACTCAGTACTACGCATTTGTTCAAGAGCGACAGAAAGTGCACTGCCTAAACACACTGTTTTCAAAGGTATGGAGCAAATTATGGAGTAAAAAAGTTACACTGATAACAACAAACCACTGCCATAGCTGAATAAAGGTAATATATGGCTAACGAAAGTTTTCCAGTTCTTTGTGAGGTGTAATGAAACCATAGACTTGCGTTTCATCCATTGGAATAACTTTTATATTTGAGAATGACCAGATATAAGATAAGATTGCTCAGGGTTGTATTTTCAACCAATATGTGTATTTCTTGCATGCAAATGAGTGGATACAGATTTTAATCATAGTTGCTCTGCCAAAATGCTGTCCAAGGTTTTAGCAGGTTTTGTGCTGCAGTTACTCTCTGCATCCTGCTTGACACAGTCCATCTTTTTTCGTCACAGCTGCAGATTAACCAGTCCATCATCTTCTGTAATTCAACGCAACGGGTGGAGCTGCTAGCCAAGAAGATTACAGAACTGGGCTACTCGTGTTTCTACATACACGCCAAGATGAACCAGCAGCACAGAAATCGTGTGTTCCACGACTTTCGCCAAGGCCTCTGTCGGAACTTAGTGTGCTCTGGTGAGGACACTTGACGTGGCACAGCTTTGCGTGTCCAGTCAAGTAGAACTTGGATAATTTTATAACACATGTATAGTAGCAGCTATAATATTGATAATATTAATATCTCCCTATGTTCGAATACAGTATATTGCAGATTTAGTATCTGCTGCTTTAAGCAGACTAAGATGTTTTGTAAAAGACAGATGCTGCGAAGACTGGATTCAGAAGATAATTGAGTACTTGGTGTGGGCATCTAAAGTTTCCAGATTTTTTGGATGGGTTTAGCATATGAAGTTAATTTACATGTAACAGAAGTTGAATAATCTGTTTATATGGTGCAATCAGGGAAGTTTCCTGCATCTGTTTTGACACTTTGAAGTGTGTCGTTTTAACCTTGAATGCGTCTTTGTTGCCAGATCTCTTTACCAGAGGAATTGACATTCAGGCAGTGAATGTCGTCATTAACTTCGACTTCCCACGCCACGCAGAGACTTACCTTCACAGGATTGGACGATCTGGTCGCTATGGTCACCTGGGTGTGGCGATCAACCTGATTACATACGATGACAGGTATTTTTTCCTGCCGATGTGCTAAATATTACCAAGCTACTTTAATGTCAAATGGCAATATGCTAGCATAATATTCCTCGAATTAAACCCTCTGTTACTGTGGCATTTGTAGGCATGGAAAAAAATGCTGCACAGGGATTGAACTTCTGATGTCTAATGGACTGGAAGCATGCATTTTGGTCCAGTAAAGGCAACTTGCAGCTTCTAGGAGTGGAAGAAAAAGTGACTTGATACAGTGGTTATTGAAGCAGGTTCTTCTGTCCTTGACCTTGAGGTGATGTGTCCTTGACCTTTAGTCCTGTGTTCTTGGGGCTTTAAAATGGCCTCACTGTTGTGTTATGTATGCAGTGAAACCTTTGTGTAGTAAAGACCACCCTAACGGCCAACAAAATATAATTCTTATACACAGATTTCTGGGTTAGCATTAGGGCTTAGCAATTAGCAATAGGCTAAAGCCACCCTCATTTGGCTATTTAAGTAAATCTCATACGCTTAGCCAAAACTGCTATAAAGATCATTTACTCAACCCTTCGAGGGCTGAAATCAACAAAACTATCTGCCTAGCATGCATACTTTACCTTTTCAATGTCTATTAGTAGTGAGCAAGTTAAAGGGTTTGGCTAAGAAGGTTGGCTAATGTTATGTGCATTTGGCTAAAGAAAAAGTAGCTTCTCTAGCCATTTTGCTAATATATTTTGTAGTCCAGTGCTAACCCAGGGTTTGTGTATATAAACAGGCTCAGGAACATTGAACATATACCCCTTGGTATATTCAAAATGTGGTCATAAGCAGAGGATCTTTATATGCCGGTTGTATTTAGAGAAGGTTTGACGAATTTGTTTTAAAAAAATGAGCAGGGGTGTTTTAGTATACCGTTCTTCTGTTTTTCAGGTTCTCCCTTCACAAGATTGAGCAAGAGCTGGGTACCGAGATTAAGCCGATCCCCAAGGTGATTGACAAAGCGCTGTACGTGGCCGAATTCCACACCACACCAGACGATCCCGATGAGGAGGAGGCGGAGCTTCTTCAAAGGCAGCAGCAGCAACAGGCAGCAGCCAATCAGAATGCAGGAAACTAAGTCAACAGCCAACGGATCAACTGATCACATTGGACCGACTGGAAAAGCCGCCTTGTCTGCATGTCAAAATAGCGATGCTCACAGATGCGAAAGAAAATTGAAATTTATAGGAAAAGTAAATGCGGGAAACATCTTTTTTGAGATGTTGACGAGTTGGCATTTTCAGCCTTGTGTGACGAACTGAGATCCTCTCCAAGACGTAGATTTGTGTATTCTGAACTGCCTGCCTGGCATGCATCATTTCCTCCACCGCAGAAAGTGGACTGCTGATTGGTGGAAGGAAAGCTCCCCGAATTGTTTTTCCTGAGACCCAATTTTTCCCTGCGTATTGGTGGTGTATATTTGAGGGGCTGGTATGTCGGCCTAACGTATGTTCAGCGAGTGTGGATTGACAGGTGTGTGTGCGTGTTAGTGCGTTTTCTGTGGCATACGAGAACAGATCTTGGCTCAGGTTCACAGATGCATATTGTACTTTCTGTCACGAGAAGAGCAATGTTTGAAATTTGATCTCTTTAGAATGGAAGACTTGAGGTCTTGATATTTGCCTGCATGAACATGTCCCACCAGTGAACAGTCAAACTGCATGTGTTTTGGTCTGAGAAACACACACACACACACACACCGAAAAGGTGTTTACTTCAATACGGGTGTAAACGTACACTTTCCTAACCCTGGTGCCAGACGTAACAGTAATTTAAGAAGCCAGCAGTTGAAAATAATTTGGACCATAAATCATATTTATGTGTTCCTTGGTGTAACGTCTGTTGAAGAATACATCTTTGTCGAGAACATAGGGGCATGGACACATGAGAAGGCGAAGCTCCTTGCAGGACACAGAGGACGCGACAATCTGTACCATATTGCAGTTGAATGCTTTGATCAGTGTGCGTGTTTGCGGAAAGTGTAAATGAGATAAACGAAGTGTAAATGAGATAAACGAAGTGTAAATGAGATAAACGAAGGTTTGTGTGTGGCGGTGTTCAGACAAGGCTATCGATATCCACAAACACTGTGGTCTGAACCCTTTCTGGATTAGCATGGGGCTGGTAGCAGTGGGAACGCTTTCACTGCCATTTATGTACGTGTTATAAAACGTTGAACATGTTCAGGGGTTCAGTTTGTATGAAAGTTTCACATTGCCAGGGCCAGATTATATAATGTAATACAGGCATGGTTTGTTTGAATGTTTGAGAAAGAATATTCCAACCATTCCCTGGCGGATATTTATACTGTAAGAAGCTGAGAACATAGTAAACAGTCTTTTTCGATGAGCTTATTGTACCCTGCTCTCAAATTTCCAGCTTTAATACCTCAAACTGTTGAGATCACATGCTTTTTGCAAATACTCTCTGAATCTGCTCTTCTGTAGAATTCCCCACTAGTTTGCGGCTATACTAGAATCTTATTCACAGTACTGGTCTTCATCATTACCTTGTACTAGTACTGCTTATTTTGCATCTGCTAGAGTTTCTGAATCCGATTCTTTTGATTTTGGCAGATTTGGCGGTCCTAGTTCAAATTTGAGGTACATGTTACACAGCCTCTTGAAATGGAAGAAGATACATGATCCTCGTTTTTCAGGAACTTTAAATGCGCGTGTTCAAACTTGTAGATTCTAGTTCGTTCCTAGGTCTGGAAACCTAGTCTTACAAACCAAAGATGGTGAGGGGTCAGCATCGTTTGTGAGACTATGTTCAGACATTCTGTGCCAGTAATGCTTCTCATGGCAGCCTAAAACTCGACAAACCATAGAAAACCTGTTGTAACTTATAACCTCTTTATGCTCTTTCAGGGCGAGTGTGCCTGAAACCTTGTGTATCTTTCTTGTTTGTGTTTAATTCATTGGTAGCCATGCTATTTCCAATATATCAAGCACCTAAAGCATTTGCTGCAACCGAGGCAATAGGAAAAAACTGCTCGAATCAAGGTTTGCGGTTTCTTTTAGATTTCTTTTGTGAACGGCCGATTATCTGGGGCGGGTGGGTACCGTCACAAGTTCTGTTTATTCTATTTTGGTACCTGCTGCAATATCGTGTGTATGCTGTTCAAATCCACCAGGCCAGCAAAGAACAGGAATGTGATGAACTGTTGCCCCCTTGTAAGTATTCAAGCTAAAATGTCATATTTAACTTTATTAGTATTAATACTAAGCTTGAAAACCAACCCAAACTGAAGCTCTCAATAAAATAGAAAAAAAAAATAATGGTGGGGGAATTTTACCATGCCTAAATCCGGCCAAACGAACTTAGGAAGCAGGAAAGTGCTTTATTGCACTTGGGCGTTTAGACATATCAGTTCAAAGCAGACAAATCTGCGTGTGGTTTGTGGCGCTGGCAGAGAACGAGTGCATAAAAGAAAGTGCGGGGTATGATACCGGAACCAAGTTTTGATCATCTTCATCATCATTGTCCATACCATCTCACCATGATCATAGTCATTGGGTGGGGACTGCTGGAATGAGTGAAACAATGTTTTGAGAAAGAAGGTCAGATAGATACGCTGTGTTGCAGCCTTATCTTAACGGATTCTATTCCAGTTTGTTTTTTGCATTGCTTGCTGCAAAAACCAGCTACGAGAAGTATAAGTTTGGGATATATAGTTCACGTGTGTCTGTACAAGAAGGAAAGTGCTTGATATGTAGCAAGTCTTTATGGGTTATTTGGTGCAAACTTTTTGAATTCGGAACCCATTCAGCAAAACAGCAGCATTTGAAAGTGTATTTTGTATACCACATATGAAAGTGTTTTATATGTGGTGCACACTCAATTTTGAAAGGTCGTGTTAACAGCTGACTGTGCACTCTTAGTATAACTTGACCAATTTGCACATAGAGAAAAGCAAGCGCAACGGTATCAAGAATTGTGTCTGTAAAGTGGTGAAATATCGGAGCTTGTGGTCTTCCAAGTAACAGCACTATTATCTTTCTTCTGGAAAACCTTTTGTACTGCCATTGTATTCAAATGAGTTTCATCTTGGGTGAGCTTTTCGCTCGGTTTGTGCAACGTGTAAACAACTGATGTATAAAATGCACAGTCGGCTGTACTCATTGAAGTGTCTTAAATCAAAGTGTCTAAATTGCTGTCGAGGGAGTAAACAGTTTACTTGATCTGTGGGTTTGTGATCCACCTGCAATCTGTATTGTCGTTTTTGCATTCGACATTCAGGTGTTACAAAAAGAGTGCAGCACACTTCGCAAGGGAAAAAATTTTGGAGAGACATTTTACATAATTTCAATGACAATGTATCTTAATGTGTCTCATTGACTTTGGCAGTTGTCAGAGTCCCACATGAGAAAATGTACTTGTGCTTTTGTCTGGTGTCTCAGACACTGCATTTCACGTACAGTGTCTCGGACACCCCTCCCGACAGATCAGATCTGCCAACACCATCACTCCTCATGGTTCAGTCAAATCCGCCCTGGCCATGGATTTGCTGAATTATAAAGGCAGACTGACTCTGCGGGATTTTAAGTGTAGCAGTTTTGTATGTCTGACTGAAAGCTTGACCCCCTATCAGCCAGACTAATACAAAACCCAACGGATCCCCGGCATGGGGCCAGATGCACGGGGATAATTAAATATTTCACTAAAGACGATCTCAATACCACCAGTTTAAAAACGTTAGGATATATTGATTCCCTGTACCCACAGGCTGAGCAGAAAATCTGCTCCTCGACACCACATGAACAAAATTTGGTCTGCTAATTCATCTGAAAAAAAAAAAAAGACCTGTGGTTTTGTGTTTATTACCAGCAGTGTGTGTTCTAGAATAATACTGTGGCTATAAAATGAGACCCATTGAATGCTATATGCTGGTTCGGTTTTAAGTATTTTGTGACCCTAGTTATAAAATTTGGTTACAAGAGGTCCTGTCTCGCAAGACATTTGCCAGTTTTCTCCTCTGCTTAAAAATGCGAGTACCCAAAAAGTGGGGGATATATCCGACCTCTGCTGTACAGGGTCTTTGTGGGCCAATGTCATCTAGGCCATCACCAGGGGACCAAATCCGTACTTGACAGAAAGATTTGACGACGTACAGTGGGACAAGTTTATTTTGCCAAATTTTGTAAAAATCCGAAGCTGGACATCTTTTCAACGATTAATTTTGTGTTTGCCAAATTTCTGTATTAGATCAACAATACCTTTCATATCGACACTTTAGGGAAATAGTGGCCGTTTTGTTTATGCCTCTGCTTTGGTGTGTTTGTATGTGTACCAAAAATATACAGCGTTGAAGTTGTTACAATTTCTTGTATTAAACTAAAAAAAATGTAGGATTTCTTGCAACTAAAAAATGGATGCCTACAAACATTTGAAACTGAAAGAGTTTGTTTATATGACAAGGTGTGCAGCTTTGGAACATAGGTTGATAATTTATTAAGAAAAATGTCATATTGGAGGCTAGTGACAAGAGCAGAGGTGGGGACACCACAGAGAGAGGGAACATTGCAAGACATGGAAAAAAAGCAGTTATTACATGTTTGGAATTGTCATCACTACTGGTATTTGGAATTGGCGAGATTCGTGAAAAACTCACAAGTTTGATGGAAGCAAAGATATAGGAAGTTGACGTAATAATGTTTTTCAGCAGACCATTATATATATGCATTAAAGTTTATATTTCAATCGATAAGCTTCACTTTCTCTGTGGTGTCTCGGTTATGATACTTAAATATTAAAAAAAAAAATAAAAAATGAAAAAAAAAGTGGGAAGGTCATGGTGTGACACATTTTGACCAATAGTATGGAAATTCTGTTTTCGGTTACTCTCAAGAACTTTTAAGGTTATGCAAAATTACTGGCAGTAGATTTTCACCATGAAGATATGTATCAATTTCATTGTATTTTTGAATGTTGTTTGAAAAAAAAAGTTGTTTCAAAAGGTATTTAAACAAAAATTTGGTTCTGTAATTTTGACAAGCTTTGGATTCTTGAATATCAACAACTACCACAACATTTCTACTGAATTTGTTTTATTACAGTACCAGGTAACCATCAGGTGATGTACAATATATGCATTGTCCAAAATAGATACAAAAAGGTTTGAAATTGAATTGTATCATGTGCATTTCTCTTTTCGTATTTAGTGTGGTGTTTCACAATTTGGGCGTGAAAAAGAAAGTTTTTGTGAAAATCTGAATTTGGCTAAAAAATAAAAAAATTCTTCCCAGCTGCCGGTTTTGTATTTTTGTTACAGGTTCAGTAGTCATTGGGGCATCCCGTCCTTCGACGGGATCCCCTATGGGCTTGCGGACTTTTTTTTTTTTTTTTTTTCTCCTCAGTTTCCTTTTTCCGCCGCCAAATATTGCATTCTCGGAGGCCAAACACAATGAAGGAAATCTTGCATTGACCTGGTATTTTAGGAAAACCTTCTTATAGGTAGTCTTCAGAA
>JAAUYG010239026.1_pt1 | contig 10304 bp, 4 predicted proteins | sample 7278091 | NCBI WGS metagenome assembly JAAUYG01 (sample SAMN14350201, study PRJNA611818) | marine sediment metagenome | isolation source: surface marine sediment (0.6m) | place: French Polynesia: Moorea | collected 2018-08
CCCCCCCCCCGCGGCCGGCGCCGCGGCGGCGGGGCGCGCCCCCCCCCCCCCACACGATGTTCATTGGGGATCGGACTGCTGTCGACCTCTTGTTGGCCAATCAGGTCGATGTAAAAGCGTGGTGGAAAGACACAGTTTTTGCTACCAAACCTGAGTATCATTCCGTCGCAATTTGCTGTTAACTGTCTGAGGTAAGATACTAATTAGCGCCACCCTAGGGTACTTTATGTACTTTTGATGATGAATTGTCATTGACGTTGTCGGATTCGGCTGTTTCCACCACTGTTAATTCTGACTACTCACACTGATCGCCGCGGTATGACCAGCATATGACCAGCATCATCATCATCCGCATTGACCCGTCATGACCAATACTCACACACTCTCGCAGATGGCTTAGCTCTATAGGGTTCGTTGAACATTATGGTAGCATAACTGGTTCCATGTGCTTGCTAGCGGAGGCTTATGTTTGTAGTAACAACATGCCATGATCGCACCCATAGTATTGCCTCCACACCCATGGAGAGTATGGATAAACCCGTCAGTTTCCGACAAAATCTGGCCACCGTTAATTTAATACTGGCGTAGACGGGAGCGTAGCCTTGGCCAGGAGCTTGTTATAAATGTACCACAGTCGAGGTATCATTTTCTTCAGCATTTTCTGTCCATAAACTACTATTTGTTCTGAGGGAAAATGCGTTTTCGCTTCTCTAACCAGCGACCTTTTAATAGACACTATTTATTTCTCCAGGGCATCAACAGTCATGGCTTAACTTGATGATAATACATCACGCCGTAAAGAAAACACCTTTCTACACTGAGTATAAACGCTAAAATATCGTCGTATATTCTATCAACAACCGTCTACGTACATCATCCCTCTGCTCTGGTATTTCTGTCCGAGATGGGCCAATCGACCTTGTTATTTTCCGCCCAAACTCCCCGCTGTGGGCCCCTCCCTTGTGAGGCAAACGAATTTCGGGACGTTTGGCCGCCCACCGCTGCGTTGCCGGCAAGTCGTGCAGCCAGCCAGTCAGTCAATCCGAGAGTCCAGAGTGGAGCGAAGAAGAGTTAAAGCAGCAGGACATATTGAAGATTGGGCACTGTGTAACCGCCAGGTTAGTGAGTTGTAGTCTGGGGAATATAGCATTCTAAATTAGGATACTGCCTATAGTTTCTGGATTGACGCTTCTTTTAATAACTCACGTGTTATTTGGCGATCTGGTCGCAATGATAATATTATTTTCCCTAAAGTCACCGATTCTGTGAGCTGTAATATTTACATGTAAGCACAGACGAGTCATTCATCGATTTCTTCTTAATTTGTGAAATCTTGTCTGCCCTGGGACTTTATTAAATTCCGGTAGAGACCGGGCACCGACAAAGGACGGATCGATAGTCTCCATCAAAGGCCTTTCTGAAACTACATGTACATGTACTTCAATCATGGAGGTTTGGTTATACTATGTATACATTGTGTTTGATGGAAGAGGCCACCTGAATTTTTATTTGCGGGGTTATGGTCGTTTGGTATCCTTGAGCACACGTAACATGAATTCATGGACTTTTTTCAATCCGCGGTAGACATGTCCAGCCTATACCCTAGTTAAAAAACTGCTCGGTCATGAGATGTAATTTAAATTATCACATTTAATTGCACTCTAGCCTTTCTAGATTATGCATGTTGCTTCTGACATTTAGTGATGCACACAGCAAGCGCTGTATCTATTCTTAGACTGTTGAGCCGCCGATTTTGATAATTCCGGATGATAATCTTTGGTTATCATAATTCATTGTCAAATACCGTGCTGGCCATGATATACATGACGTGTGTGCATAAATGACAAAACAATTGTTTGCCGACATTATTTTGGCTAATATGGTGTTATTAATTTAGGCTGTCGAGACAGGCCTTCCGAAGTGCAGATTTTCATATGTTCTCTTGTCGGGTTGCTGCTCTTATTTTGCAAAGTTTTATAACTTCTTATCACTGAACTCACCAGACTTAGATGTCCATCATTGTTAGAGAATTAAGTCATGGAGCCGTTGTAGTGCACCTACATGCGCAGTCCACAACTAGTAACTGCCTGTATATATGCGCTTCTGTAAACTTTAAGTAGTGCTGAATACGCCCAACGATACCTGTAACAATTAAGGTTAAATCGACATTGCCCAGCCCATACCGACAGACAGTTAATGACTCAGTCTGGTTTGTGTGAATCAGTTAGTGAAATTACACTGTACGTGCATGGCCTTTTAAAGCCGCAAGTCCTACAATCTGTGCAGGTAACCCGTCTATATCGGAATAGCGTCACTGTATCGGATGCTTTGTCAGTTCGACAAAAGCGATCAAACTCCCTCACAAGCGCACAATAATCTCACAGATTATACCCAGAGAATCTCACAGATTATACCCAGTCACTTGTCAGTCTTAAATGACAGCCTTAAATAAATTGCTCTCAGTTTGGATATGTAATGGAAAAGAAAATGCTGCATAATTCGACCACAGGCTTGAACACAGTTTACAGCCTGGCTCTGGCAAATTGCCACAGACTGCCTACTTTTTCATTATAATGTTTGTGTGTATATTTTTATTGTACTGTATGCGGTCTGTAAATAAACTACTACTACTACTACTACTACTACTACTACTACTACTACTACTACTACTACTACTACTACTACTACTACTACTACCGCTGCTGCTGCTACTACTACTTCTAGGGAGTACTTAAACCCTTGGCGTGAAATTTTCCGAAGATATCCAAAAGAAGAGAAAGGGCGCGAAAACGATGTAAGCTCATGATTGGCGGAAGCTACAATGTACTGATTGGTTACGGGGCGCCACGCGACCTAGGGTGGTTTGGGGTCCGAATGAAACCGACTGTTCATGTTACGATTTTTGTGGCGCGAAACGTCCCCTATCATATTGGTCAATGGGCTCCGAAAATTCAACTTTCTCCCACGCAGTCTGTCACAAACAATTGCATAATTGTCTTGGGGGTTACACGGGCTGTTTATGTGACACTGCGCGCACGAGACATGTACTTTGCATTCTGGGTAAGAGTGGCTCGACCATTTTCGATTCATCATATGTATATATACAGTGATAAAGTGCAAAAGTAAATAAAAGCATTGAGTGAAGTAAACCAACTGCGTGAATGCAAATGTAAGTAGGAACATCTCCCTGATGGAAATTACTCAAAGTACCACCCAAGTCGGACAAATATATCATCTAGATGTCGATGTAGCTTCAGCTATGGCAAATGGCCAATGTTTGCTGCCAGCATACCCCCCAATGCCCAGATGAGCATGCGCATACCACTGAACACCATATTTGTGAATACATGTATGCCTGAACTTCGCATCTTTTTGGTAGCTCTAGGCATTAGGGAGTATTTGGCGCCACAAATTCGCAGTATGAACAATCGGTTTCATTCGGAAGCCAAATACCTTGGTCATACGACTACCCTTTAGCCAATCATATTGCGGCAAATAAAAGCTCCGCCAATCGTGAGATGCCCCTGTTTTCGCGCCTTTACCCTTCTTTCGGGTATCTCCGGAAAATTTTCCCGCCGTGGGGTTTAAAATACTCCCTATTGTAACCGTTTTGACAGCACTCTGCGGATTTCCTGCATTAATGGACCCATTATTTCTATCAAAAGTGTGTACAAAACCCAGACAACAAAGACTTCATTTAGTACGGATACATGTGTCGCAATCTTCATGCTACGGAATGGATATTGCACCACAAACAGTATAAATTCTACTGCAGGTCTATTGGTCAAGAGTTCACGTCTAGGTCTGGACGGTTTCACCAGTCAGACTCACGAGCCAAAAAAAAAAGCGGCCATGTTGCAAACAAAAAAACCTGCCTTTTTCCCAGTCTGCAACAGCCATGCGGCTAGTCGGCTCTACTCAACACCAGACTCAAACAATGCACAGGCTCAGCCTGGACAAGCCGGACCTTGCCAGACTGTGGGGGAACGTCTCAAAAATGCAAATGTACATTGAAACAGGAAGTCTGAGGACAACTTCAATTTTCAGAATCGGATGTTCAGATTGATCGTAGTCGTTGGGTGCAACCCGAAATGCTTATCTTATTTTTGCTTCCTGTTTTGGTAAAGAAGTACATCATATTACAGTTCTCTGATGCGGTGTAGTTGTCACAGTTCTGTTATTCATTAATCGAGGTTGTTGATAGATCTAAATGCTTGGGGGGTGGGGGTGGGGTGGGGTGTCGTCTTCATGCATTGGAATGATGTGGGCCATGGGGACATAGGTTGAGCGGGACCCGCCAATCACCGTGAAGCCTGAACGCAGTTTTTTTTTTTTTTTTTTTTTTTTGAGTAACACCCTGTCCGGGACCGAAGGGGACAGTCTGCTATAAGAACAAATACGGCGGGAGGGCTGTTTTTAGCAAGCTATGTGGCCCGTCCTTGGCAGGGAATGCCGGATTGGCGCCAAGTTCTCGAGGAATATTTGTCTCTGACAAATAGGAAGCGACGAAGGCACCTGACAATATGATGAATAATATCGAGGTTAAAAAGTCACATGAGGGTACTCTCTCATTGATTGATGTGGTGTTGTGGGAAATAGCTATGCAAACAGGTCGCGCCTTTCATAATAGACTACGCCCCAGCAAGGACACAATGGCATGTTTTTAAATATATATAATTATTTGGATAGATTTTTCTGCCATGCACCATTTCAGTCATGGCTTCGATATCGGTGCTTTGTTTCTCAAGCGAATTAATCTTATTTTCAGCGGCCTCAATCCTGTCAGCCCGGCACTGCTCTGGTTTCATTGGATATGCTTGGCTCGATTTTCTTGAAATTTCTTAAGCAGCTATAAAGATCCCGACCAACAGCAAAGTTATAAGTATGGATATCACAAACCCTTTTTTGCATTGGGCCTAGTACTGACACGAACAAATAAAGCGATCTTGAACCTTGAATCTTACTCACTTGTGCATATTGATTTTATCGTATCTTTGGCCTTTTCAGACTTAAGATATTCGAGAAATTTGCCCCTGGGAGCCTAGCTCCGTTGCATGAGCCGATGAATTTGTACAGCCCAAATAGGCCTTGTGCAAAGTGGAAAGTTAGCGGATTCTGCCAGTACCAGGTTGCATCCTTAGTCCCATGTCCAAGCGACACATTGTTATTATTGTTGGGGGCAAATAATGTTCCCCAATATACCGTCTGGCAACGCTGTCTCATTTTCTGATTGGGACTTTGCCTACAGCGATAGGGTGTAAAATCGAGGCTATATATGTGATATTGGGCTAGGCTAGATCCCCCAAATCTTGCACCGGTCCCGCTTTTTCGGTCTGCCAGAGATCTGGTCTTTGAAAAGCCTTGGGAGCCGGAGCCAGAACCCAGTACTTGGATCAATACTGCGATCGGTATCCGTTTCCTCTCCCTCTCCCGGTCCTAGAGGCTGGAATCCATCGGAAAAAGCATAGCTTGCGGCTGACTAGCTGGGCCTGTGCCACCATTAGGTAGAATCTCTCTTATTTTCCTCAGAAATATTCATCGAAGCTGAATCATCATACCGGGTTTACTAGATTCTGATTCAGAAAAGCTTTACTAAATTAGTTTGCTTGTATGTCAGACACATTTGAGTGATGCATACTACATAAAGCTCATGTATATACACACGTCTACGCTACCAATTAACACAGGTATATTAAACTACCCCTCATCCAAAACGAGAAAAAAAGAATTAACGATAATATGATTATTACAATACAGACGGTTATATGACCTTTAATATGCTACCAGAGTATAGGGGTGCTGAGCAACTGGAAAAGTCCATATAGAACTTGTATATTTTGCATGTCCAAATTCGTCTGGTGTGGCAGTATTTTGGGCGGTCAAATTGCTTAACGAAAAACAGTGTTTACCGGAAATAATATCTGTAAGGATAATTTATATTTTACAAAGAGATAATTAAACGACAACAAAAATGCACTCTGGGGACTAATTTTCACGCCACCTACATATGTTTCTTTAGGCAAGCACAAACATGTGTAACTGTTGGCCTAATGGTTCTGGTGTCAAAATAGGCATTTGTTTCTTAATATGCAGATACTTGCTGCTGAAGAAGTGCCTTCGCTCATGCATGGTTCACTTTTTGTATCTGGTCCCTTTGCGGCTTATCTGCTGCCCCTTTTGCCGTTCTCTACGAGCGTCAGCAGACACTGCAGAGTAAAAGCTGAGTAAAGTACCCCTGCCACTATATTAATGGATTAGCAGGGATCCCTTGACCTGAAGTGCCCACTTCCTACATCCCTTGCATGTGCCATGTGTAGACCTCGGTACGGACTCGTCAGATAAAGCCACTCTGATGTGTCCGGATACCCAGCCAGATGGCCAGCCCTTATCCATGGCACCTGGGCTTGGGCTAAGAAGGTTTCTTTACTTTGTTGAGTACACTTTGAGTCAAGTTTGTGTGGGGCTCAGAATCACATTTACGAAAAATGTGATGAGGTTTCTTTACTTTGTTGAGTACACTTTGAGTCAAGTTTGTGCGGAGCTCAGAATCAGTCTTACGAAAAATGTGATGTTGGGCATTTTCGAGGAGTTCATTCCTTGAGGAGATGCCCTCGAAAAAAATTTAAGTCTCAGCATTGAACTAAGATTCTTACTCAGCTACGGTTCCCAGGTTGTGGATATTTTTCACATCTTACGTAGTTTCGAAGCCCGGTCCCTGGTTTCGGGGCAGGGATAAGGCACACCACCTGGCCAAAGAGCGCATTACCGGAAAAAAAATGGCTTAGCGTGGCCGGGAGCGTGGCTAAATTTCACAAGACTATTGAGTGTGAATTAAACCCTTATTGGGCATTGGGCATTTTTAAGGAGGAAACTATGACCCTCCATTGACATATAGATACACACTACCAAAATGTATACAAAATTTATAAGCTAAAACTTATGTATATGTTTTGAGCACACTTCTGAACCATGGCATAGCAATCAAAATAATGTAATATCCAACGTCTGGGAACGGTGTTATTCAGGTGTTGTTCCTGGTGAATGCAACTTCGGACATTCTTGTCTATGGAAGCTTGGACCCGGTACGTGTTTGTATAGCGTAGAATGTGCGTGCGGATAGCAGCGCAGTAGATCCTGCGCGAATAATGAAGATGGTTGCTTCAGTTCAGTGTCCTGTTAAACTGATACAGACGGGAGAATAACACAACATCGGATTTCAAGATTCAATATTTCCACCGCCTCGTAGATGTGAACATCTACTGCTCTCTGCATCATGTCTCATTCCCGACCCAATGCGATAATGCAGTGCATGAAAAGATTAGGTCTGTCCCCGCGGTAAAAACGGGAAAGTGCAACCCCGATTTGGATGATGTGCTCCGGGAGATCGTGGAACGTATTCTGAGATCTCATCCCATGAAATAGTTACCCCGGAGTGTCGTGGGAAGCTTTCCGCTGACCTATGAGTTAGGAGGGCCGAAATGCTTATATAAATATTCATGAAGCGGCATCGTGCCATTTCAAATTAGCTTTCTTAAATGTGGATCATGCACGACCCGTTTAAGTAGAATGAAATACAGGAACAGTACAGATTGTGGAATAGAATTTGCGTGGTTTACCTCTGCTTGTCCGTGTCAGCAGAGCTAATGTGGCGCGGGCGTGCTTCGTTGTCATCGTCGTCGTCTCTCCGTAAAACACGTTTGTTTTTTTTTCAAAAACCGTCGAGCGAGTTTAATATGGCTAAAATTGGGGGAAAGGTAGACGTATCATCCCACCATATTATCTCCAGATCAATTTCAAGCAAACTTTATTGTGGAAACTATTGTAATCGGGGAATATACGGAGTATTACTTTTTGGGCCATCTGCAAAAATTTAAACAACTTACAGCACTTTTGAAGATACCTCAGCTACATCGCCATAAACCTATCTTGTTTTTTTTTTTTTATCCTGGCAAAAGCTCAAGCAGAGCGTCAATGCCCTTGGGTCTCTTTATTTTGTTTTCAAAATTTTGCATTTTAGAATTTTTACGATTTTTGTTTATTTCCTCAACATATGGGAGCATAATTTCAACTCTACAGTTGGGACTCTACAGTTTCAACTCTACAGTTGGAAGTGTTTGCAACCAAACGTGTACAGTTTCCGGGTAGTGGTCCCCATAACAGTTGGTTGGGGGATTTTTGAAATTTTGCTTTTTGACCAACTTGACTATAAATTTTAATTTTACATTGGCAAAACTAAATATTGCAACGGTCTGGAAAACGTCTCACCGTACATCGAAATTTGGGACTCGGGGGAAATAATGTAACGTATAAGGTGAACCTTTGACCTTATTACAGTTCAAGGTAATTTTGGGATCGTTCGGTGCACTTGCGATTTTTTTTTCGAAAGGACGATTTTCAAAATGTCTACATTTATGATTCTTTTTCAACCAAACTTTTTATAGTTGATAGTAAAGCTTTTGAAAAAAGCTTTTGAAACAAGAAAGCAAGCAGATAAAAGAAAGAAAGAAGAGCAGGAAAAGGAAGAAGAAGGGGATGAAACGCGTCATACGTCACTCACGCCCACATCTAAACTTCCGAGTACTTTTAACACTGGTACAGCTATCCATCTAGTACTCTATGCCGCGTAGTTCACCTAGGTGATTCATAAAACTGAGAGTTTGCCTTTGGTGGGTCATCCATCTACATATTAACTGCCATTTCACGAGGAAGACTTTTTGTCATTGTCCCGCATTCTCACGCCCACTTTTATGCTGCCTTTAGACCTATTAACGCGATTTTTCATGGTAAGGAATGTCTTGTTCCAAACCCGAAATGTTACATTATTTTTCCTAGCATCGTAAACCAATCGTGGGCGTTCTCAGAGAATGCTACACATCACATGCCCAAATGTTAGCAGATCTTCACGCCAACATAGTAAAGCTATCAGGCATACAGTGCATGAACATCTCGGCCGGCCGTGGGCGGGTGGACTGTGCCTATTTGACCAGTCCTTGCACTCCTACATCATGTACATGTTCTTTACGGTGGGTCCAGCGACTGACCAAATATAGTGTCCAGGGATGCGTGAGGACCGCCCCATGGGGAAAGTGTTTGTCAAAGGACTGTATACAATAGCTTACGATTACCCGGCGGCGGTGTATCTATATGTAAGGTCTAGCGTAGAGGTCTTTTTATGTACAGTGTCATTTTGCTGTTTAATATATATGCGATTTGTGTGCATTTCAGGTCGAGGAACAATGAAGGCACTGTTGTGGTCGTTGTTGGCGGCTCTGATGCTGGCCAGCGCCTACGGTAAATGGCAGTCGTAAATCAGGCAGAACAGTTTTAATGTTCCGATCCACCAGACTTTAACTTTCCGCTTCGCTAACTTTTAAAGATCAAGTTCGGTGATATTGCCAGTTTAGTTACAAAAAATGCCATTTGTTGTCGAAACGCTGTAGGTAATTATACCACATTCTTGGGCCAAGCCATTATTCTGTGTAAATGACCATTCTGTGCCAAGCCGGCCCGTACTTTTAAAGGATGTTTATTGTAGGTTTTGGTCCGGTACAAAAATAATGCGTTTTTCACTAGCAGAACCACAATTACATATGTTGGTGACAAAGAACAGTAGCAGCGATTGGAAGAAGAAATTAACGTGCAAATTAAGAGTCTATCTAAACACATTTTTCAAAAATATTACAGTTATCTGCCACCGTATTACTATTATGAATTCAACAAGCGGTAGCCTTTAGTAAGTCTTAATTACAGTTATATGTTAGGAGGTAGAAAAAAAATGGACCCTTCGATCTAGACCATCTAAATTTTAGTTTTATCACTTATTTGTGCATTTTCACTTTGATATATTTACTGATTTATTGTGTTTAGGTGAAAATATTTTCTGAATAATTCTCAAGCAAGTAAAGTGTTTTATAGTATCCTTACTATTTTTTTCTGTAGTTTCTTTCTAAGATATAGGAAGGTACGTGCACATCGTAAGTTATAAAACGGTTTATTAATGTACTGTTAAGAGAGTTCTTACAAATAGGTTTGCTTTAGCAGGGCGCTACATTCAACGTGTACTGTCAAAAACTGTTGACATAAAAAGGTAACGGATACTTCCTACATGAAGGCGTATTCATACGTGTATATCGTAATATCTTTCTTCCTGGCTGTATTAATTAACGTGTCCGTTTATTTTTATCCCACGTGAATTTTAAAACAACTCCCCAGCTTTAGTGCACAGGTACTTTGCATACACCGTTCATAACAGGACAATGGGTAGCCGCATTCAATGTAAACTATTTAATGATTCTTTGACTCCG
>JAAUYG010242620.1_pt1 | contig 10304 bp, 6 predicted proteins | sample 7278091 | NCBI WGS metagenome assembly JAAUYG01 (sample SAMN14350201, study PRJNA611818) | marine sediment metagenome | isolation source: surface marine sediment (0.6m) | place: French Polynesia: Moorea | collected 2018-08
AGACCGGAATACCGCTCGAATTTTAATGTTTTTGGACAATCTTTTGATGTTTTATCAGGCATTTGGTGTGAATTTGATGTGATGTGTTTACTGACATGTAGCTTTGCATGTTTTGCTAAGTGTAAATCGTGTTTGTACAGGCATAGCATGCAACAGGTACCGGTAGTATGCTCCTATAGTATTGTAGTAGCAACAAAACTTCCATATGCTAGCTGCAGCATTTTCTATGTGTGACTCCAAGACATTAATTTTTGGAATTATAAGGAACAGAAAGGACGAGTTCCAAGACTCCATGTGCATGATATGACTATGCTTTTAAGTCATGCTACTAATTGAAAGATAAGGAACAGTACAGAGCATTGCATTGTGTGCATTATGATAACATTTGCAACATTTCTCTCTGCACTGGACCTGACTTCAGCTCAGATCGCGAATACCTAGCAAACGACATGTGTTTGAAATACACTAGGGCTGGGGTTCTAATTTAGTTTTGACATAAGTTACTAATCTGAATAATTCAAAACTAAGACTTAAGTACATGTATTTTCGAGAACCCCAGCATAACCCCTTGCCAGGACAGTATTGATCAGTTACATGTACATGTACATGCACTAAGCGAAGTTGAGTAGATTGAGTTTGGGGTTTTCATGATGTGGCTCAAGAAATTTGGATTCAAAGTCCATTCAATGGACAAACTGTGCAGCTGAGACATCTTACTTTCATTATAGGTCACTTGCCATTATCACAGTGAAAAACATGCAAGACCAATGTATAAAGTCCCATGCACATTATCACATGCATGCCATGTTATAGATAAAGCTGTGTGTTAAATACGAAAAAAAATCATCTAGAATGCACCCAAGACAATCACAAAGACACTTTGCTGTGAAGGAGGCCTGAGTGCCATTCGAATCTGGGCGTTTTCTGTTCATGAAAAATATCTAAACGTCACACCGCATGCATGCACAAGGCCAGCACTTCTACTGCTTTTGCCACTGAGTCTGCTAGCAAGGTAGGCGGTTGTTGGGGGCGTTTCAGCTATCGACTCTCTATGCACCAATGTAAGCATGTGTAGTAAAAGGCAAGGCCACTACCCGCTCTAGAAGAGTAATACTCATATATCATACATTGGTAAGTTCTAGGGTGTTGTCTAACATGCAGGAATTATAGAGAAGATGTCAAGATTTCCTTTTCGTTCCTGGGTTTCAGCCGTGATAATGGATTAATATGATAAACCACCAGGGTGTTTTTTTCTGTGGACAATCCTACCCAGAATGCAACAGGCAACCTACAAAGGTGTCATCTAAGAAAATGTCTTTTAGCAGAGAAATCGTATGATGTATTTGACTTTTCAGAGATATTTGTTTCAATTATGGCCGATGTACATGCCAAGAGGTCTGTGCTTTAAAAAAATCTGAGCGCATGGCAGAAATACTAAATTTCTTAGCAGTAATTGTGATTAATGGCGTTGCAGTAGTATGGTAGAAGTGATTTCCTGTGATATAACAGTAGCAGAAATGTCAAAATGAGTTAGCACCATGCATGCAGTGACACCGGAACAATGCTGAATAAGTTTGATTGTTTCTCAAGTCTTTCTGCATGTCTGTGTTGTTTTAAAAAATAGTAAGCATGATAAACGGAGGGATTTACTTACCTAGTACAATACCCCAAAAGTACAATGAAATACATGTAGGGTCCAGTGTATATAAAGGCTTCATTGTGCCATTTTCTGCAATAACCATGATAACCCTGCGCCATGAGCACAGTTGGGGAATGGCACAATGCAAATCTAATGATTGATTGAACAATGTTGAATTGCCACTAGAACACGTAGAATGCTTAATGCATGTGATCTGGAAAATCTAAAGTACTATTAAATGCGGTTAAAGAGAATTATATAAAATAATATAATACATCTAATCCTGGCAGTTACCGATTTTAAACTTATTATAAGCCATAAAATTATTAAATCTAACATTTACATATATTCTCTGGGATTTGTATGTGCCCAGACATTCATAATAGGGTTGATTACTTGGTTAGCCCAGACATTGTACTGACCGACTGTGCTTTATGATTTACAATAGTTGTTTCTATGGCTTGATCACTGGAATCCTCTTCTGAATGGCCCTCCTGACAGTTGATTACATAAATTACAGAGAGTACACAACAGAGCAGTTAGACTCATTTCTCTTCCGTTGAAATTTTTTATCGGATAACTCCAATTTTGAGAGCTCTGCAGTAATTGGCTTCCGATTACTCGCCATATACAACATAAAGTACTAGTGATTGTTTACAAGGCCCTGCATGGCATTGGCCATCATATACAGTGGTCCTTGCATTTTAAGACCACCCATTCAGCCAGGCCAATGTGGTCTTAAATTTGAGGTCTTAAAATGGAGGGATATTTAGATTAAAAATATAAGAATTGGGTCACTGATAGCTGGTCTTAAAATGGAGGACATTGTTAAACGGAGGGGTCTTAAATCGCAGGGACAACTGTATTGGCAATCTAGTAAGAGGAATACTAGTACACACCTGCAGGAGCTGTAAGGCCCAAGAAGTCCCTCCCTTGATGTCCTACGCAGTCGGAAAAACATCCTATGGAAAATGCATTTTTCCTGCATCTGTTCCCAACATGTGGAATGACCTACTACTGGTCCTAAAGACTCACAATATATTGAACTCTGTTGAAAGGTCCCTTAACTTAAGATGTGGTTTTTGGTCAGGAATATAATTAGGCCACATCATTTTAATTCTTTTATGGATCAATGGGTCCAAAATATTAGACGGGAGGTAGTATATAGGAGGAAAAAAAAGAAAAAGATCCATAAAACAAGAAATAGAATTGGTGACGCCTTAGTATTATTCCTGTCATTCTTTGCTTGTTAAAGTCTTATTAACTTTTGTGTTTTACTGTTACCTTATATTATTACTCGTTAATTTTAATGTATGGCCGATAAGTTATGGCTTTGCTAATACATGTATGGGTATTTTGTTGTAAATCTCCTTTGAGCATTTTTAATGAAAAGTGCACTATATAAATACCATGATAAAAATAATAACAATACATGTAATAATAACGATATGTCACCATCCTTTGTTAGTGTTAACAGCTGTTGGACTAGGGACTCATCTGTTTGGAAGCACCGCTGTTAAGGACCCGGCTCTGTACATGTTCTATGACACCCTGGCGACAATCTCCTCATCTTAGCCATCCGAGGTGTCATGGTGGTTATAAACAGATGTGCGAGAACTTTGCACAGTGGCTGTTTGGTCGCTGATATCTCCCATGGGGTAGTGAAACCGGGAAAGGTTTCATACTCGTAAAATATACATGTGCTGGGATTTTGTGTTCAGGCCCACAGTTCCCCAGTAAATCAGGTCTCCATGAGTTCTAGGGCCTCTGTATATAGCCACCGAAACTGGACGAAACATTGTTCGGAACACGCTCATATCTAAGTTAACGGCACCCGCGGCAGTGATCAGAGAAGGATTTATCACCGGAGGGTGGAACGGGGGAAGATGGCTTCCCTTATCTGAGCTCCGGTTTGACAGCATGGGATGGCTTCAGTATAATTGATTGCATTATTATCTCCGCTAAGATTAAAGAGTTGTAGAGACTTGTACACGAGGGGTGGGATATACCGCTGGTGAAAAGCATGTGGGATGTGCATGAGCTGACCGTAAGGAGAAGAATTGTCATTGCTGCGAGCGCAACCTCGATGGGCTGCCGGCAGGTGATAAAGGAACCTGGGCGGAATATATGACAGGAAAGGCAATAGTTCCGGTCAAGAGAGGGTGCGTCCTTGAAAAGCTCAGGCCGAATCCCATCTCATACTTCCACATGGCTCGTTACACCCACTTACACTTTGCAGTGTCTGCTGTCTCCTGTTTCCTGTGACACAAGGTGGATGTAAGGTACTAGTGCTGATGCCAGTTACCTTGACCGAGATGTTTCATGTGTATAATGGGACCAAGAGATGAGATCGCTGGAATAATAGGCTTGGGCGAATTGTAAATGGTCCAGTAGGCAGTCTGTTTTGGACCATAAGAAGGTGTTGAGAATCTACTAGACTACAGTCACTCAGTCAGCTATTGTTCATGCATGAGAAAGAATTTACAGTGCAGTAGTGTACAACACAGTACTACCGTATATCATTATTGATCATTCGATCATTGGGATTATAAGTCAGTTTGTTTCTCCAAACAAAAACAGGTTCAAACTTTGAGGCATATGTTCATCATGTTTCATTTGGTTAATATGATTATACAGGGACCATGCCTTATCATGGTATAATTAGAGTTTTTGCTTTTTTATTTTTATTTTTAGTTATTTTTTTTATTATTATTTTTTGTTCCGTGACACATGTGACAGGCCTTGTTTACAAGATATCTCAAGAATGGTTTGTCGAAGCGCTTTCAAACTTTCCAGGATAGTAAAGACCCATGTGTGGAAGAACCCTATTAATGTAGGTAATGATAGCAATTAATTAGACTAAGTAAGGCTAAAAATTGCTCTATCTTACTAACCACTGCCCATAGAGTGAAAATAAGCTCAATTTTGACCCCATGGGGTAGAAAGAGAGTACATGTAGCATGTGTGTATATGTGCAACTTTTGGAACTTTTGCCAATGGCCAAGTTTCATACCCAAATATGGCAATGTTAAAAATCGGCTCATACCTTGGAGACCGCTGCCCACAAAGCAAAAATAGGCTCAATTTTGACCCCTTGAGGTAGAAAAGGTATGTGCAAGGCCTGGAACTTTGCCAATAGCCAAATTTCATGCTCAAATATGGCAATTTTGAAAATCAGCCCATATCTTGGAAACCACTGCCCAATTAGAGTGAAAATAAGCTCAATTTGGACCCATTGGGTAGAAAGAGAGTATGTGTACAACTTCTAGAACTTTTGCCAATGGCCAGGTTTCATGCCCAAATATGGCAATGTTTAAAGATTGGCCAGTACGCGTATCTCGGGAACCACAGCCCATAGATCAAAAATGTCAGAGCGTATTTGAGTAACTTCGTGAACAACCTCTGTGCTTCCTTCTCTCTTTTATGCCAAAATTGCATGGTATGCAGATCTGGAATTTGCCTCCAAATTTTATTTTCTAGTTAATCTCCAGCAGTTTATTGGTTATGCCACACTTATTGCGACTCTGAAATCATCACAATCATAATATAAATCACCCAAGTTACAATGCTCATAGCTTTATTCAAATAACTACATGTATGTTTGAATAATTTAAGAATTATTCAAACAATTCTGCCAAAGATAACAGGTCACCGTAGGTCATCTGCAGGGATAACACATGTATGTACGTACGAGAAAAGTATAAATAAATTCATGTACATGTACTTTGCAGTTATGTACAATGTACATACTACATCACTTTTGCTTCTCATCTTCTTCTCAGCAAGTTTGTAGTGCCTTAGTCAACTTTCATGCCACTCAGCAATGTTGCATATTCATCATGTTCATGAATCTTGTGTCATGAATGCAACAATTTCAGTTCACTAACGTTTGATCATTAATTCATGCACCTATTTCAATACATATACTCATCTAAATTTTAATATCCAAGCTCAAATTTGCAGGACATGATACATGTAGTAGGTTACATGACATACATCTACAAAGAACAAGAATGATATATGTAAGTTATACTTTTACTACAATATGTTAAAAATTCATACATTACACCGTTGTAACAGTATAAATACATACGATGAAGTGTCTTACATATGAAGGCATAATAAATTCATAATATTTGATCTGCTTCCATGAATCATGATTATTGTATTTATCCAAACACTAACTTAATTCATCCGAATGCATTCAACCCCCTGATGTTCAGCATTAAACAGTAGCCTTCTGAAACACATTAGCCTTCTTAAACACATTAGCCTTCTTAAACACATTAGCCTTCTTAAACACAAGCCTTCTGTACTACCAGTAAGTGATTGATGCAACATCTAAACATGGAAGTATATTTTGTTTGATTTTAATCTTACCAAACTCAGTATCCACTCCAACGATGTACAAAAGGCAGCTATGTTAATTACTTGTACATTTATTAAATGTCAACACTATCTAGCCATTCTAACCACAGACACGACACAATCTGTTGATACAGTCAGTCTATATCTTGTATGTGCTTAGCTGTAACCTGTTTCTGTAAATACTCTGAAGCCCTTTGATTTTGTACTCCCTTTATACACACAAATTGTAAAGTTATGCAAATCGACAGCCCTAAATTTTTGGCAGCTTTGCTTTTGATCTTGGCAGTGTAAAGAAATCGATTATAAAATTGCAAAATTAGAAGTTTTGTGAATCCCACCTGTGCATGTACTTTGTGAGTTACGCCAAGACTAAAGGACTCGCAGTATTTTAAAGCTTTTTACAGACCTTACCATGCTTACAGGTAAGGGTTCTATATATGGATTATTCAATTAAATTCTGCATTGCTCTTGCATGTGTTGCATGGTTTTCTTAGCTCCATGGCAAAGGACATTAAGGATTGTCCCAATTTCCCAGGGCATTAAAAGCATGCCAGACAATTGACTCACCGCACCCCAGGCCCTACCACACCCCCACCTGATCTGTGGACCTGACTGGTGAAGTTTGGAGCTCCTGCTAGCCTAAAGACAGCTGGTGAAAGATCAGTAAATCTGCAGGAATCAGTGGCAGGCAAAAAATTTTGGCAGTTTGGATCTTCATTTTGGACAGGTGAAAATTATCTTTACTTGTCTGAGAAAATGTTTAATGTCCACCTGTGCTCTGTAGATACTGGTACGGAGCTTTGCAGTCAGGGTTTACACTGAGGAGGTATGATCATCATCACTGGACCTCCATGGGACGTGTCATGTGGAACTGATCCAGTTTGGTTGACTTGCAGGGATGTCGTGGATACTGGCAGGCTTGGCTGCTGTATAAGTCCGCTAACTGTACCTCATCCCTACAGTCATCTTCAGGATACCGTCCTCCTCTGCCACGGCCATCTGGATCCTGTTTTAAACGTGGGCATTCACTGGATGCCGTCCAGCCGAAGTGACAGGGAAGGGTCTCATCCCAGGTGACTTTCTTAGGGACGCGGCCGACCCAACCGCTATGTTTCGTCGTACAGTTGTCCCTGCACTCACCGACCAGCGCGAGCTTCAGGAGAGATTCCTGCTCACCGACCTCTTCAGCTGGGAGGTGAGATTGCAAGATGAAATGTCCATATTCTCCATCCTGCGGTATCAGTTCATCGTCTGTCTCGACCTGCCAAGTGTCAACTGGCAAGTATTTGAAGTTTGGGGACAGTCCTTTTGGGAAACGGAATGGCTGCGAAGAAGCAGTGTGTTTAGTTGTGGAATACGGTTTTGTCATATCCTTTATTCTGTCTGTGACTGTGTAGGATTCCGAGTCCTGTTCCATGGAGATGGTATCCTGGGATTTGGTGTCCAGACTGAATTGACTGGAATAGGAAATGTTATCCCTTATCCTGCTCTTGTTGAGACTCAACATGGTCATCTCGGTTGGATCCCTTGGATCCTGATCATCCCATTCATCGTCAGGACCTCTCCCAAGACCTGATCTCTGATAGCTGATGCGCTTGTTGCCATGTTCCTGTTCCGTGTCGTCTGTGGACGTGGGGTCGGCCTTGGTGAAGTATTTTTTGAAAAAGCGCGTCTTGATAATACGCTCACGCATGTTGAACTTGAACCAGCAGACAAGGAACACCACAAAGAAAACAACAGTAACAATGGTGGGAATAACCACCCCGAAAATGAACATATGTCTGATCATTGCTGTTGGAAATGCTGGAACCTATTATGGGAAGTATGGTCCAGTAAGGCTTGTTCGGTTACTATATGGCGCAGTCCCTCCTGTGAATGCCGTCAGTGGATTCCTTGGATATCCTACATGTTTGTTTCTTGTAAAAGATGGTGTGTTCCTTAGAGCCTGCAGAGACTGAAATGAAAGAAAGGAATTCATTGTATTACATCTCAAAACTGTGTTTATTATACTAACATGTATTTACTAAGTAGCTGATAGCTGCAGTAAGTCCCTGCAATAGTAAATGTGTCACTTTTTACATCATGTACAGTAGTCCCTACCTATAATCAGGATAAGGGACACCCCTACCATGCCTACTGCCACACAGGCCTGTCGTTATTAGAGAGGTGTCCTTTGGTCCTTTAGTGAGAGGGAGCATCACATGCATTAAGGTACTGCTGCCAAGAATTTGTCTCCTTTCTAGATGAGTATCCTAAGAGAGTGTCCTTTCAGAGAGGTACCACCAGCACTCTATACAAAAATTTGCTGTCTTGATTATGTCTTGCAGGTGCTACAACTGCAAGTTTTGGATTTCTGCATGTATACTGCCACTATACATGTGATATATGGATATGTTTCTCGAATTCAAAATTGACTTTGCTACTGCATGTAAACCATGAGAAAACAATTTGAATTTGTCACCAAGGTACATGTATCGGTACATGGATATGAAGGCCACAAAACATTTACAAGGTGTACATGACAAAACTGTACATCTTTAAACTGAAGTACATGTACATTGTACCATACATATGATGGACTTTGTTATATATACTTGCCTTAGAAAATAATACTGGGTATTACTAATATGTTAGTAATGGTAACTGAAGCACTTAATGCTTAAGGTTCAGGCTGTGACTGGTGCTCGGGTGATTGTGTGTGCTAATGTAGCTGTTCCTTACATTGTTGAGACAAAGTCTCCTATTAGTGCAATAAATGTACTACTATTACCAGAATTGCCAGTATGTAATAATAAAGCAACATAAACTTTTTATTTCCCCCCTTTACTTAAAAACCTTGTCTTTATTGTTATTGAACATGTTGAAAGACTGTCAGTCAATGTTACATGTACATATCTTGGTTTGTAGCCGAATTGCAAACCTGCGAGTCTCCGAAGTCCCTCGGCTCCACTTATATATTCCTGTAGGAACTCATTAATGCATTTTGGGTAAAGCTGTGGAATTTTTCTGTGCATCAATAAAACTATTCACAGCTCCAGTATAATTTTTCGGATGACAAGTGACAAACGAGATAAGGATATGGCCGATTTAGACCCTCATAGTCTCGGTGTTGGGCAAGCCACAAGCCCACCATGAGACCGTGCCAATTCGCAGACCCATAGTTCACAGCAGAGCCTGCATAATGGGCAAAAAAATCCACAGTAATAGCCGCCCCATACATCAAAACAGGCAGCCATTGTATTGGTAATGATGGCAAATCCCTTTAAATGTATGGCTTTTCCTGCTAATTCTTTTAGTTGCTATTTTTTTTCCGGTGTGACAGATAGGGCGGTGTTTACAGTAGGGGATATTTGACAAGCTTGGTATTGCAAATCCCCAGTCATATGTCTGCCTTGCGTCACGATTCGAAGTCATTAATAGTCCGCACAAGTCCTTTGGAGCATTTTCTCGACACGAAATAAAAGGACCCCGGCAAGAAAATTCCCCCTGCAGAAAATAACAGGACACGAAATCTCAGATCGGTCTTAAAAGCTGCAATAGATGGATGAAAATTAGTGTCCCTGTTCTTGTTCGTGCTTGAAAATAATTTGTCCTGACCAAAAACTGACTTCCAAATTTGCAAGTGTGCTTGCTTTTTAATGGTAATTTGGTGTGCTTTAATTACAAATGGGAACTGCAGGTCCTTCAGTTCATCTATCAAAGCACTGCCACTAGCTGTTTTTGCGTGCCTAAGCGGACCTCAGTTTTGTACTTTAACCATGTGTGGCATTATATTCTATGTTATTGCACCACAGGTTGTTCCACCCCTGCTGCATTAATTCTTTAAAAAAAAAAAACGCAAAATGTACCAGCTTTTTAGAATTGGTGTCTCTCTGATGTTTAGGTAATGGAAAAGTGTATACAGATTGGCAGTGAAAGATGTCCTTGCAGAGCATGGGCTGCATAAACATAATACTCCTCCCAGATATTCATGTCTAAAGAAGAGCAAGTGTTGTGTGATATATGCACCAATATTACCGGTACCTTTGTGAAGACATCGCATTGTACATGGGGACCATGAAAGCCGCTTGCAGACAAACCACAGCTTGTTACAAGGACTGAAGAGAGGAAATATTATAACAGCACCCTGTCTGTTCAGGTTTTAAAGTGAATATCTTAAAGAAATATTGAAGGGAATCTTGAGTTCACATATATAGTCCTGATTATGTGAAGTATGCTCTATTTATTGGGGCATCCCGTCCTCTGACGGGATCCTCTATGGGCTTGCTGACTTTTTTTTTTTTTTTTTTTTTTCTCC
>JAAUYG010276046.1_pt1 | contig 10303 bp, 10 predicted proteins | sample 7278091 | NCBI WGS metagenome assembly JAAUYG01 (sample SAMN14350201, study PRJNA611818) | marine sediment metagenome | isolation source: surface marine sediment (0.6m) | place: French Polynesia: Moorea | collected 2018-08
ATGGAGGGGTCTTAGATGGCAGGGACCACTGTAGTATATTTAGTACACAGAGACAGACAGAGAATTTGTAGGGTAACGTCTAGTACAGTGGAACCTGTCTTGAATGGCCATACAAATGTGGTCTCTGAAGACAGGTGGTCTTTGGTGGCAGGTTCAATTACATTGAGATATAGGACCTGGCAGGAATAAGTGTCCTTTCAAGACAGACGGTCTTTCATGGCAGTGGTCTGTTAAGACTGGTTTCACTGTATTTCTATTGGAGATAAATGGAAGGTGTTGATGATTATGGGTGTTAAAATATAGGGAAGTCTTATAAAAATGGACGGGTTTTAAATGGCAGCGACCACTGTAGTATATTTAGTAGATAGAAACAAAGCAGAGAATGTGCAGGGTAATGCCCAGTATCTGTTTATTCTTCCATTGTAGCATGTGTCCAAGCGAGACACCCGTTCTACAGGCTATGGTACATATCCTTACATGTCTGTGGACAGACGGAATGGAGCCAAGGCCAAACAGCCTTTCAACAGAGCCGATGATGACGACTTGCAGCTGCCCAGGGGGAAACTCGGGAGCGGTCGCCGTCGCCAAAATGAGCATCCATACTCGGAGGGCAGTTACAGAAACAACGGAAGAGCGGGTTACAACACTGACTATCGCAAAGGAACAGGTCTTGGCTCTGGACGATATGGGTCTCCGCGTTATGGCAATCCAATTGATTACGAAGATTACGAGACAAATCCATATGACTATATGCACAGCAGATACCCAGGGTACAACCCCCTGTTCGGGGATATGGATATGGCGACGTACGCGGAAGCTCTGGGTAACCAAGGGGGTGGCTCGCGCCGGAGACCATCACTGGCAGACAATGTGTTTGACACCGAGGATCTGGAGGGAGAAGATGCTTATCCTTCGGAGGAAGGTATGGCAAGCCATTGGGTTAAAGAAATCTCTTACAGGTACTTTTCTGATGCAGACAATAAGGCACTGCTCAGGTGGATAATGATATTTTTTAACAACTGCCTTGAGAATGGAGCACTATAGATACATTTTTACATTGAAATGCTTTCTGATAAATTTTTATGTAGCATGTGCTAGTGTATTGGAACTTTGGGTGTGCGCTTTTATTGACACATGCATTGTGCAACAAGTGATTTTCTTTCTTTCCTTACTCAGTTTGACCGTATTTCAGTGGCCTTAAATATCTTGATACCATCATCCGTTTCAAAAAAAAAAAAAAACCCTCCAGTTTTCACTTCAAATATCATCTCTAATTGCAATGTAATAAAAAACAATAATTTTAGGTCACTAAAACTTATGACGTTTGCATGAATATTTTATGACCGGCAAAATTTTTGTATTGCGTTTAGGTACCTCTGCTATACCAGGTATGTTTGCAGAATAACTTGCTATTTAAGACCTTATCCGGTATTAGTTACATGTAATAATAACTCAATTAGTAGACTGGTGAATAAAATAATTTATGTATTAATATTTCCAGAAGAAGAGGAAGAATCCCATCCGGATGACCTAGATCCAGAAGCGACATCCTCTGGTGGCCCTTTGGACAGTGGAGGTCCTACCTGTGCTGATGGCAACCCATTGGATTACGACACAGAAGTGTTCGTAATGGATCGTACGACAATGACACGTCCATACAGAGTGTTCCACTACACACCGAAAAAAGTGGTGTATGGTCAGTAAATTTTGAGTGCTTTGTGGCTGTTTTTCCCTGTAGAGTTGCACACTTTTATGTCATCAAAGTGAAGCCAAGATGCATATATATAGCTGCACAGGCGTGTAAGGGTCCCCACAACTAAAGATCACTCGTTCAGCCAGAAAAATAGGGTCTTAAAAGAATATTTATCAGGAAAATATAGGTGTGGTGTCACTGATAGCCTACCTTTATATAAGGTGGCATAAATTGTTAAATTGAGGCATCTTAAAACTGCAGAGTCTACTGTACGGTACAGTGTGTTATATACTGTAACTTCGTTAATCTTCGCGGGGATTAATGTTTGCGTTTTTGAGACAAAAGCATGTTTGTGGGGATTAATATTTATGGTTAGCTCAGGTCTTGTTAATTACCTAGGTACATGAATTATGCTTGCGGGTATTTATTTTTTGCGATTTAAAGATGGTCGCGAATTTCGCCAAATAAAGCCCTTGCAAACATTAATGAAGTTACAGTAGTCCGCCTTGCTCTTTCCTGCACCAATCAATTTCACTTAATATCAGAAAACATGATTAAGATCATGGAAGATAAGTCATTTGAATAAAAATGTGTACTTGTTTCTAAAATTTTTTTTTGGGGGGGGGGGCCTACTTTTCAGTTGATGACTAAGGGAAGACAAACTGCACCATTATTGTGGCTCTGTTGTTATTTCTGTGGTGTTTCTCTTATCATCTCTCAGATTTCACAGACAAGGAGAAAGCCGCTATATCTACACAGCCGGACACTAACGCGAAGTCCGAGTCTATGGAGCGGAGACGAAAGAAGCGACATGGCGGTCACATGCAGGTGGAAAACCCGGCTAAAGTCAACTGGAGTAACCGGGCGTGTTACATTCCTGTCATGACCAACCATGCTACCAGTAAGTCTGACAACCAGTACCGGGAATTATTATATACCTGAAAAATCTACATGCTTTATCATTGGGACGATCATACAATAAATCTCTGTATTTTAATGGTGACCTTTTTTAACGCACTCTGACCCCGACGCAGCTTTTCAGCCAATAACAAAGGTGCTCTTGCTCTATGCTTACATAATTCAACAGTTTGTTTTGGCCGTACCATGTATATTATAATATGTGGAGATCAAAATGCGTTTTAAGATAACGCTTCAGGGTGTGTATTTGACCTTTAATTTTCCAGGTGCCATTGGCGATGCAGATGGCGATGGAACCCTGGATCTAATGCTGATCCAGAACCTCGAGGCCAGCGTCCAGGATTACGAGAACCACCATTTCATCCGCGCCAAAAACAGGGTTACCATTCACAAAATCAATCTGGAATCCGACATCAAATCCAGCAACACCGACTCATATATCCACGTGGACGCTAAACTTTCTCCGGCTATGGAGAAAGCGAACACTGATGAAGTAAAACCCATGTCGGAAATGAAACTGAGAAATTTCAAGGACCAACCATGGACTGCTTATTTGGGGAAGAACTCGGACTCAATTTATCGGAAAAGCAAAACATAGAAGTTCTTCTTTCTTTGATATATCAGGAGTCCTATGTTTACAAAGTCTATATACAGAGCTTACATATATACAGAGCAATTAACCAAAGTATTACTTGCTTTTTTTTGCATTATTATTTTTATTTTGTTGATATTTTAATTATGCAGAGCATAAATAACAGTTTAAATTAAACCATTTAGATCTCAGTCTGAGGTTTAAGTTAACATACTTCAGCACCAGATGTTATCGTTTTCTTTTTCTCAATGTGAAAAAAGTCCCTACTTTGATCATTGTTTTTGTTTTAATCATAATGTATCATTTCACAGTGTTATGTTTTTCTTTTACATTGGCAAAGATGCACTTTTAATTAAATTGCTCTACATCATTTCATTTTTACGTACATATCATTTTTGCCCATTGCAAGATGTAAGCCTGTGAACAACTTGACAGAGCATACCTGAGCTGAATTAGAAATATATTCTGTTGACCTTTCTATGCCAGTTTTTATTTGTGAATTAAAATTATGCACCTGCATTGTATAAGTGAAGTAGTCTATTGCAATACCGGTATGTATTTTGTTGTTCTACAGTAGCAGAGGTATAATATCACTGTAGCGTCTCAGACATTCAGATCTTTGTAATAGGGAGTATTTGGCACCACAAATTCACAGTATGAATAATCGGTTTCATTCGGAAGCCAAACTACGTTGGTCATATGGCTACCCTTTAACCAGTCATATTGCGACAAATAAAAGCTCCGCCAATTGTGAGATGCCCCTGTTTTTGCGCTTTTACCTTTCTTTCGGGCATCTTCGGAAAATTTTCTCGCCAAGGGGTTTAAAATACTTCCTATACTCTGGGGCTCAAGTCCACATTTAAACTTTAAGTTCGCTGTACATCTTCGTAATGGCTTGAAGTTCTCAAAACTTTCCTAAAATGCATAGAGTGTAAATGTTCAGGAATCATATTGTACTTTACTGTTACGCCATATAGTATTTCGTATTTGTGCTTGCATTATCAGACTTTGTATTGATCTGTAACTGGACTGACAAAGAAGACTTGGTTAGGTCTCTAGCTCACAATACATTCCATGAGAAGTACTTATTAAAGTATGAGTACATGTAGTGGTAATCACTTTAAGCTTCAGTCGTTTAGAGCTTGCTATACTACATGAAAATTTTTCATAGAAATTTTAAGTCCCAATTACATGTGTGTTAATGTAAATCTATGGAGAGAAGTATTAGTAGAGTAAGTATTCTTAGCATCAGAAAATTTCTTCCGTAATTTTAACCGATTTTATAGTTTGCTTCATGTTGCAACAACTGCCATGGCATTCATTACTGTTTAGTGTTGGCATTTGTTTTCTATGATCATGCTTTACTATTTGCCGATATATGTGTAGTTTGAAAGTACCTGAGTTCCCAACTCAATCTGATTAACATACACATAAAGAGGGAGAAAAGAAAATTAGGAACAAGCCTAAATCAGTATTTTGCACTAGCTGCTGAATAAAGCACACTGCTGGGTAATACCATTGGTTGAGGTTGATTACTACCAGGTTTGATCATTTACCGCACAGTTTCAGTTTCTTAAATACGAAGTAACAAGCACTTGGATGGCTTGTAACTATGGTGATGGTTTGTGGTAACCATGGTAACAGTGATGCGTATGTTGTGGCTGTTGATAAATTTCACCAAATGCATATTGGAGTACCTCTACAATCTGACATGATCTCTGTGATTTCTATTTGTGAGAGAGATAGATAGATAGATAGAGAGAGAGAGAGAGAGAGAGAGAGAGAGAGAGATTATTATAGAAGCGAAATAATATAAACTGTGAATGTTCAGTATTGTCTTGCATAGTGACACAATTTGGTATAATGTTGTTTTTGTGTGATGAGTGGTATACATATATTTAGGTAGTAACACACCAGTACCGAATACTGGGTAACACATTGTTTAATATACCTTTCATCTAAGACACATTTATTCAGTAGACTACTGGTATTCAAGCTGTGGAACTTATTAGCACATAGACAACATTTTAACTGGAGTTTATTTTAGCATTCCAGATATTCAAGATGTTTAATATTATAGCATCTCGGTTGCTTTCAGGGCATTGCTGTTACATAGAAATGCGTATCTTTGCTTCCTTTATAGCAGATTCGTATAGAAAGCATACACATCTCTCATGGATTTCACACCTGCTGGACAACTCACACATGTATTATTCAGTGACTTAATAGCATTTGGATGTAAATAAGGCACTATTGTGGAATTGTATATATTGTATCTATATTGTGTGTATATAAAAGATGAGCGCTGTAAAGAGATGCGTTGACAGTCTCATCCTCGGCGAGGTGTGTGTTTTGTGTTCAAACATCTCAACTGCAGTCACTGCCCTGTCAGGCCTTAAAAGTTTTGAATGTATCCAGACAGATATGTGCTTGGTAAACAATTTCTTTTCCGCGTTTCCGCAGAGACTCGACTGCTCAAAAGCCATTAAAAGATGCAGGGATCGATATCATTTCTGGTCTTCAGACATTTCTGGCGTTTGGCGTACCTGAAGAAAGTCACAGTTGGCAAAATTCTCGCAAAGAGCTTCAAATCAAATCTCATCAAATTATAAATTTGATGTCATAAAACTATGTTTTTTATGTTTACATTATCATTACAGATAAAGGTAATGTTTTGATAAATATTTAACATGTGTTACTAAGACATCCCCAAATATTTATTATGTGTTACAAATACATTCCCAAATATATAGTATGTTACTAAGACATTCCCAAATATTCACTATATGTTACTAAGATATTTCCAAATATTTACCATGTATTACTAAGACATTCTCATTACTTATCCCAAGATCAGAAGACCATTATATACTGGCATTGAACGAAACGGGTGTGAAGGGATTGTATATTTGTATATATGTCTTCTTCTTGCAAGGTATTTTTGTACAAAGATCGTGTTGTCCCTGGCACTACAATGTTATAGCTTTGAGATCTACCACAATAAGTCCCTAGAAACATGAATCTCATTGCCTGACGTTGTCATCTCATGCACTTTGTACCGAAATTCTTTGTTTTGTTTATTTTCTCGTATTTACCACTGATGCATAGCAGTTTGTATACAATCGTTATTTATGCTTATGTTTCTTATGTTTTCTTTTTCTTGGAAATAAGTAACATTATGGTACACGGTCCAGTAACAAAAGTTACTTGGAAAATAATTATATCTTTGCACAGCATGAAATGTGCGAATATATTGTCTCGAGCAAGTGGTGATTTCGAATGCAGGCTCATCACTATGGTAACCATTGTCTTTTCCATGCTTAAATTCAGTTTCTAAACTTATTTTTTTTTTAAGAAAACAGCCCAAGATAAGGCAGATATTATGTTGAGATTACAGCCAAATAGTCCCGACAGTTCTTAGTAATTTCTCACATGTGTTTATACTGACTTTATTAAATGTATCAGATACTGGGGTACATAAAAAAATTTATGCACTCGAAAATAGGCATTGAAAGAATTTTGCATGTTTGGTGTATCTCGTGTCTCACCATAATATTATATGCGTGCTCTTTGTCACCGAATACCATTGGCACTGGTGTCGATTGTTTACCCACTTCTGAAGATGTCTGTTATCAAATGGATTATATTTATATGCTGCATATACAGACAAGTCATGTGAATTTGCTGGATTGCTGTGTGTCCATAGTTGTGATTATAAGATGTTTTATGAAAGGTGTTGCAGTATACATCATCTCATATTAATACCTGCGAAATATTTGTACAAATAAATTTCTTGTTGTAGTAAAGCATTTGCAAAATGCCACATAGTCGTTTCTCTTTCTTGTTAAACTGATACAGCATGTTTTAATCATACTGGCCATTTTCACAAACACATTGAACTCCCCCCTCCTCCCCCAAAGAAAGAAACGGCACTGGTCCCCCCCAAAAAAAAATGTTACAGAAAAAACACGACATACAATGCTTCATGCAATTTAATTCCCCTTCATTTTAAGACCTCTAATTTAATATCACCTATAAGTGACACCACTGATTTTAAATATCCCTCCATTTTAAGACCATCTTCAATTTAAGACAACCTTTATTCTGGCTGAAAGGGTGGTCTTAAAAATGCACTGTATGTGTTCTGAATGATCCCACAAGTACCACAGGGCAGTGGAGGGTGGGGTGGGGGGGCGTGATTATGCCTCAAGCAAGTAAATCATCCTCATCCCATTGTTTCTGGCTCATAGCTGCTTTCTTTTGATGACATCTCCCTCCTATGAGTTCATAGAGCTCTCAGCACACTACCTGTGATTTTGGAAAAAGCAGGGTTTCAAATGTTAACATCGACCAGTTTTCATTGTAAGCTGAAAAAGAAAAGATTTACCGGTATTATGCTTTACACAGGGAGTGAATACACAGCAAGACCTGAATAGGACCGGTATTTTGGTAGAAGCACACGTTTTCCTCATTGGCCGAACATTTTCTCGTATTTAATCACATCCCAATGCAGCTAACTACGCGTTAAAACTCCACTGCTTCATTTGGCTAGTCTTCAGTTGTTTGGTGCAGTGTAACAATTAAGGCAGTTGGTAACGTTCTAAATATTGGTGATGTGGTAAACACTTGAAATAATGAAACGTAATACCGGTACTTTAAAATTAGACTGATCTGGCTTCACATATTCTTATTCTGCAACTGCTACACTTTTTTGGCCTCGGTGCAGTTTTGCTCCCGGTATAAGACCAAATCGCTAGTGTAACCAGCAGTTGGTGTCATTTATCAAACACCTCTAGGTCCATATTCATGCCTTGGGAAGAAAAACGGCTGTAAAAAATTTCCTAACTTAAAAAACAGGGGTTCAACAGCACAGAGCTCCCATTACATGTAATGCATAGTAATGCAATATTGATATTTGATAAAGAATTCACAACAGAGTTGTTTGCAAACGTGGCAGTATTAATGCAAGAGCAAAATACTTTAATACAGGCACATCTAAACAGGAACGCGTGGTAAGTGTTACAGTAAGGTAAAGCATTGCTCTTCTGAACATTCGATTTTCTTTTTATGCCGTTCAAAAAACAAAACGCGCACCGCAATCTGATTGGACGTTTCCGCACCAATGATTTTACGCAAATGGTAAAAGTGGGCGTATCCCTAATGACGAATGCGGAAGCACGTGCTTCTGGCAAATAAACAAGCAATTAATGGGTGTCGTGTGCAAAAGGATTTTGCGGATGTGAGTCACTTTGACACTTCGGCCGCGGAAGAAGCCGGCTGAGGAATTTTATTACTTCAACAGCACTTAGCGGGTGTCTTTTAGGATACCTGAAACACCGGCAACATGTCAACTTTGACGCTAAGTGCAAAGTTGGATAGGACTGATAGTTCCACATCGTGGGGATTTCGTTTACATGGTGGAAAAGACTTCGGAGCGCCTTTGACAATCCAAAGGGTATGTATCTAAAAGTGCTCACCCACAAGAATTCACTCACGTTTACTCTCCAGCAGCCCATGTCCGATTTATATGTATTTTGGAAAAAAACTCGTTGTTCGACATCAAATTATCATACACAAATCGCCTTATTAAAGTTCCATGCAAAGTTTGAAGTTTCCCACATTTTCAGTTCCTGTCTCTGCAGGAAGTCATTCAACCAGCTGATTGAACTAGACCTATCAGGATTTTTGATCTGACAGCTATACCAGGTCATGGCCTAGGCCTGGGAATGCACACTAAAACACATTGATATACCAATAAGACTTCTGATTTTATATGTTAAATGTTTGATCTTAAAATAGCAGTTATATTTTTGCAGTACCATAAAATTGATAATATTATGACCTAAGGATCCAAAATGTTGTGTACAAAATCCCGTTTGTTGAATATTTTTTTCGAAAAACCGCAGTTGTAAACTGCTTCATTTGGTTCACAAGGCATATAAAGCAGCACGTACAATTATGATAGGTAAATTCAAACGCCATGCATCTTCCAGGTATACTTGATAAAAAAAAAAAACGAATCCATTCCTGAATCTTACTTGTTTCACATGATGCCATTTTTACCATCGCAACACCTAGTGACTGACATCAAGCAGTATGGCATGGAGATTCGGACTCGTGAAGTTCGTTTCCTGCCCAAAAGGTATACAATTACGGGTAATGAAGCGTGCCAGCATTAAGGTCATAGAGCTTATATAAATATGCAGGTGCGAATATGGAATTTGGATTGATTTTAATTCCTGTTGATGGATTACAGCATGATAGAACCTTCTGAAACGGTGCTGTAATCTCTTGCTGCACTTTGCACCCTAGTGTGTTGCTGGTTGAAACCACAATGCAGTGATAACTGGGTAACTTTTATTGGATACTTTTTATGTTTTGATGGATCTATATCTCTATATTATGGCAAAATTTTTGTTTCCTCTCTGCATCAATGCTATTGGGCATGAGATATGCTTCGAATCGAGATGCAATTTTATACTTGTATTGGCATATACATTTAGTCTGATTCCCCATGCAGCATCAGTTCTACTGTGTACTGTAACCATCTTTCCCTGCCTGTAATTGTCTTGGAAAGTTAACAGTACTTGTTAGTCGCAAACAAAACTCTATATCAATAATCCAGACAGTTTATAAACATTCAAACTGGGATGATATCCTATCAGTAAAAAAGTTAACGGTTTGCTGTGTGGCAGTAACTGTAAAAGCATCGGCTAGCTGATAGTCAAAAAGCTGTTATGTCATGTAAACATGTGGTCTTTTACAGCTTTGCTTAATTTTAGTGCTATACTATTCCTGGTTTATCATGGTTATGGCCTGCAAAAGAGTAAAAGACCATAAATTTTCTCAGCTTACTGAGTGTGCTCAGCTTACTGAGTGTGCTCAGCTTACTGAGTCACACTCAGCTTACTGAGTGTGCTCAGCTTACTGAGTGTGCTCAGCTTACTGAGTGTGCTCAGTTTACTGAATGTGCTCAGCTTACTGAGCACATGCTCAGCTTACTGAGTGTGCTCAGCTTACTGAGCACATGCTCAGCTTACTGAGTGTGCTCAGCTTACTGAGTGTGCTCAGCTTACTGAGCACATGCTCAGCTTACTGAG
>JAAUYG010113428.1_pt1 | contig 10302 bp, 5 predicted proteins | sample 7278091 | NCBI WGS metagenome assembly JAAUYG01 (sample SAMN14350201, study PRJNA611818) | marine sediment metagenome | isolation source: surface marine sediment (0.6m) | place: French Polynesia: Moorea | collected 2018-08
ACTGTGGAGAATGGAGAACATGGCCTCTGTGGAGAATGGCGATGTTGACCTCCCCCCTTGGAGACCAAGAATATAAAAACACACCGGCCAACCTGCCGTGTCAAACCATTAAAGTACGACTCCCTTACGGGATGTCGCACAACAAGGCTTGGAATTAGATGGCAAAGCCTCAAGAGCCACCAGCCCCTGTATCTAGGCCTACGTAGCACTGCACTGCATTGCGTATTCTGTGAATGGGTCACGTGAGTTCCCCATTGATCACTCAGCACTCAGGAGTAACGGCCAACTGCTTTCCAGGACCGACTCTCACTCAGTGCAGTGTGTTGACCAAGGCAAATTTTCAGAATGGAGATTGTCTCCAGTTCCAGATCAGCCTGACACAGACAATGGCATCCACCAGAAAAAAATATGAGACAAAACTAGAAGTTCATGATTGTGCTAAATCAGGAAGGCGCTTTGCTTTCAAGTTGAACCTCCGAACTGCATGGGCATCCATTCAAACCTCTGCGGGACCAGAACTGAGTATCATTCTTTCCTTCCCAAATTAGTCTCCTGTCTGGAATCAAATCTATCACGATACAAAAATTGATCCACCTATAATTCAGACAGAGTGAAGACACAGCTGCAGATGTTCTAATTGGACCCGAGCACGATTTCCGTACTTTGAGCTGAGTCGCTTTACAGACGCCTGGTATTTTGTGAAAGTTTAAAGCGCATATTTTTGCTCGTAACTGTTCAATCGGGGAGGAGCTCAGTGGCTTCTATACTCAGCTTTTTCACGGGAGTGCGGCAGCCATCAGGGAATGGACAACTCAGGTAAGGTACACGTGTGCGTTCATACTTTGTAGCCCGAAGTCCACATCATTGTAGTTTGCAGTTAGATTGTTGACGTAGATCTGTTTTCACAGCTTCAATGGCTGTGTACAGAGTACGTAGCTACAGACCGTGTTTGTGTGTGTTGCAAAAACGTAAGGTTCATAGCATTTAAAAAAACAGCAATCGATAATTTTACATTTCTGCATCATTTGAATTTAAATTTAAATTCTGGCCAGACCAAAATGACGAACACAAAAATCAACATTCCTGCATTTTAATTTTGTTGGAATTATTCCGCGCATTAAATAGGAGGAAAATTTGTTGTTATTTTGCACTGAAGTTCAGCAAACAAATCATTACACAATGGGTGACATCGTGAGCAAAGATGACGAGAAGCCTAAAGAACCTGGAGAAGAGGTCAAGGAAACACAAGATGGCCGTCCAGATGACAAGAACAAGGAACTGAAGAAAGACTCCACGAAAGCAGAGGATGGAGGTAATCTCAATTTGGGGTACTTAACTGAGGATGAATTCTCGGAGCTCGAGAGCATTATTGTGGAGGACTTCAACCCAGAGGTTATAGAAGCAGAAGTACCAGATGCGGATGACCCTGACCGACACCTTGAGAAGGTCCTGGATGCCCTTGAAGCGGAAACAGAAATTGATAAAAACGTCGCATTCAGTGATCCCTCAGATACAGAGAGTGAGGAACAAGAAGAACCACCTAAGTCACCCACGCTGCTACAGATCTCTGAAAAGGAATCAGATTTGCCACCGACATCAATGAAAATGAAAATTGCAGACTTTTTGAAACGCGACTGGGCTGCGGAGTGGAAATCAGCTGCCGAACGCTTCACCCAGAAACAGAAGGAGGCCCGAGAGGCCAACCAACCGAAGCTGTTTAATGTCTTGATGTCATCTGGTCTGAAAGGACAGCTTGCCAGGTTTTCTAAAGAAAAGACTTCTGATCAAATTGCAGAACCCAAAATCACCACCACCTCAACACCAGGTGGCGAAACTGAACAGGAAAATGAACCGGAAACGCAAAACGCGCAAAACGTGACGAATGGGGATCTGCAAGAAGAGTCGCCCGGTAACACGAAAGGTGAGCGCCTTGGCTCTTTGTAGACATTTGTCCTCTTTATATACAAGTACCCAGCAGATGCATCCCACTTTTTTTGCAAGCTAGAGTCTGATGGCATGGCACAGTTTGCAGCAAGCTAAACATTTCCTTTTCCCGCAACCTGTTGTGCAATGCAGAAGTATATATATGTGTGTGTGTGTGTGTGTGTGTGCCTTCACCTTTGAGACAAAGCGCGCCATCCAGAAGCTCAGAATATGCGGGGTACTGGAGACTATCAGAATCAGTGCTACCCGTCCAGGTGTGTGTGTGTGAGAGAGAGAGAGAGAGAGAGAGAGTTCACCATACAGTTGCTGCTCGGACTGCGCGCAGAGCATGAAAAATCTTCCTGGGTTCGCAAAAGATTCAAGGAAATGGTTGGTGAAACTGAAGCTGCTTGCATACTGCCCTCATCCAGTTGAAGGGCTTCCATTGTGACATCTTTTGGGTCAACACCGAATCCAATTCACGCAAAAACAACGTCTGGCTTGAAGCCGCAGGCGGTTTCTGGGATTTGTGCAAACAACGTCGGACAAAATTAGACAAAATTATCAATTCAAACAGCTAAATACAAATATGCACAGCGGCTGAGTGCACATAAAGTCACACAAACTCTCGCTGCTTGTTTTTCAAATTAACAGGTGTTGCTTTTTAATTGCACAGATGAGTCAGAGACAACGCCCAATGCAGCGTCTGGGGATGCTGACGACATTGACCAACCATTGGACGAGAAAGAGAATCACGTAATCGCAGCTTCCGCTGAGACAGAACCTGAACCTGACAAGGTTGAGGAAGATCTCAGTCTCAGTGAGTCTTACCTTGAAATTACCGAAAATTAAAACCCGAAAACAGAATCACCTTCACAAATTATGTTCAGACGAAGACCAGCACAAGAACCCGGAGAAAATAATTTTTCCAGAATGAGCGAGATTCCTCATCGTCTATTTCGAGGCGTTTTGGGGGTTTCATCCCCAGAATATGACCTTGAAGGTGATGATGATGTATTTTTGCCAGATGATGTTGACCTAAATGAAACAACCAAAGAAGACGACACGAAACCAGGTACAGTGACGACGCTGGATGACATTCCAGAACAAACGCCAACTGAGCAAGAAAATGAACCAAAAAAGGACAATGAAGCAGAAACTGTGGAACCAGAACCTGCAGCAAGTTCTGCTGCAAACCCGGCTGAGGTTGAAAAACCAGGAGAGTCAGCCGAGGAAGAAATCGTCCCAGCGCAGGAAAATGAAGATATCCAGGACGGAGGTGACAAGGAAAACGATACAGTTTCAAGGGACGATGAACCAGTTCCAGCAACAGCACCTGTTGCAAGTGCAGAGACAAACAAAGCCAAAAAAGATGAAAACAGTAAGCACAAGGAAGATCCGAATGAAACAGATGCAACAGAGCATGAGCAACTCCCAGCAATTGTTCCTGTTGTCAATGAAGAGACAAAAGAAAATCCTCAATCTGAAGACCAAAAAGTGGAAGAAGAAGGCATTGCTGCTGAATCAGAAGGTGTGAATGAGACTACGGAGGAAAGTAAACTAGAGAAAGAACAGGTTCCAGCAATAGTGCCTGTGGTCAATGAAGAAACCAGGGAAACTCCTGAATCAGAAAACCAAGCTGGGAAACAAGAAAGCACTGAACCAGAAAATAAAGCCACAGAGGAAAGCAAGAAAGAAAAGCCAGCAACAGTGCCAGCTGTCAATGAAGAGGCAAAAGAGAGTCTCCAATCTGAAGACCAAACAGCGGAACAAAAAGACATTCCTGTTGAATCAAATGTGAATGAGGCTACAGAGGAAAGCAAGACAGAGAATGAACAGGCTCCGATAAAAGTGTCAGTTGCCACTGAAGAAACAAAAGAGAATTCATCAAAAGAAGACCAAACAGTGGAAGAAGAAGGTATTCCTGCTGAACAAGAAGATGTGAATGAGGCCACAGAAGAAAGAAAGACAGATGAACAGGTGCCAGGAATAGTGCCAGTTGTCAATGAAGACACAAAAGAGAATCCATCAAAAGAAGACCAGCCGGTGGAGGCAGAGAGTATTCCGACTGAAGAAGAACCTGAAGATACCAAAAAAGCTGATGAGACAAAAGAGTCTGACACTGCAGAAAGTAGCCCTGAACCTGTGATCGTTCCAATGGTGGCAGAAGATACGGCACAACAGATTGATGATAAAAGCACAGAGCATGCCCAGGAAACTATTGCAACTGAAGCCACAGACGAGCAAAAGGACGACGACACAGAAACTGGTGCAGCTGAAACCAAAGAGGAGCAAAACGATGAATCAATCCGAACAACGGAAGACAAAAGAAGCACTCAAAACGGAGAATCAGAGGCTGTTCTGATTGGTCAAGGGGACATCAAGGAAAGTGTGACGTCAGAGGAAGACGCTGCAACAGCAGAAGATAAGGAAAAAGAACCTGCAGATGAAGTCAAGGCTGCAGAGAAGGAGGAAACCTCACCAATTGCTGCTGAAACTGAAGAAACACAGCAGACTCCAGCTGAGGCTGACACAGAAAGCACCCAAGAACAAGAAATAAAAGAAGCGGAAGTTGACAGTGGTGAAAAACAAGATGGCGAATCCACACTTCCGGTTCATGAAGAGGCGGAGAAACACGACACAAGGTCACTTCCTGTGGAAGATGCACCAACTTCCGCTGAGCAAGATGGCAGCACAGAGCCTGAAACCCAAGAAGACGAACAACACGCTCAAGATAAGGACCAAAACAAAGAAAAGGACACTGATGGTGCAGTTTCAAGCTCAGATCAAAAATCAGAAACAAGACAAGAAGCCAATGAAATGAAAGCAGAAGATGGGGAGAAGTCCTCATCTGATGAGGTGGTGGAAGAGCGCAATGTACACAGCGCTGTTGTTGTTGTTGCTGAAACCATTTCGAATGATACAACCAGTGCACCTGAAAAGGAAAGTAAGGAAGAGCTTGATCAAGTTGTTGACAGCAATGAGACTCCAGAAGAAAACAGTCCAAGTGGTCAAGCACTTGTCAGAACTGCAGCGGCAGAATCTCCCCAGGACAATGATCCACAACAGGAAAACCCAGAAGACACCCAAGAACAAGTCGAGAGCAATGCTCCCACAGACACTCCAGTTGAGACCAAAACTGCTGTCGCTGAGGAAACAGCCGACGAAAACACAACAGAAACATCACAAGATACCCAGAATGAAGCACAAGAATCACCTCTGACCCAGGAGGCCTCACAAAGCCCCGAAGATCACACAGAAAACAGTCACAGTCCATCAGATTCTGGACCTACCGAAGAGTCTGGCCAAGGTGACAAAGATGAAGTTCAGAAATCCTCACAACTGGAAGACCAAACAGAAAACAGGCCCAGCACACCTGATGCTGCACCTGCACAAATCATTGTGCCCATTGTGGCTTTACAGGAACTATCAAAAGAACCAGAGGATGTGGAATCAAAAGCGGCTTCTGGGGACCCAACAGAGAAAATTGAAGCAGAAGAACAGGAAGAGGAAAACAAAGAAGAAACAACAGATGTTGCTGATCAAAACGGGAACACAGACGACGTTTCTGCTTGTGCTTCTCAGAAAGCAGACGAACCAAAAAGTGATCTCAATGGTCAGGAAAAGGACACGGAAAGCATTCCGGCAGAGTCCACAGCAGAAGATCCGAACACCAGAGTCGATGACGACGTCACCTCTCCAGGAGAGACGCCAGTGGCAGTGGCTGTGGCAACTGCACCAGATGATTCTACGCCTCCAGAAGACGATTCCTCCAGCCTTGCGGATGATGGCAAAACACCTGTTGAAGTCACAACTGAAACTGCCCCAGATGAGCCAGTGCCTGCAGAAAAACCTACAGCAGAAATAGAAGACACCACCAAAGAAGTTGAGACCACAGCAAGCTGTGAAGACTCCGAGGTTACAGATGAGACCAAATCTCCCGAGGAAAATGCAACGAACGAAAATCAAACTGCTGTTGATCCTGCAATTGTAGTTGCAGGCCAAGACACTGAAAAGTCTGACGAAACAGAGAATCTTGAAGAAAATAGATCAGAAGAAGAAACAAAAGTCGATCAATCGGCACCTGAAGACACCGATGAAACATCGACTGCTGAACAAACAGACGCACATGAACATATGACTGCAATTGTGGGACACGAAACAGACGACCAAACGTCTGAAGACAATCCCGTTGTGGCAGGTGAGGATGAACAAGCAAACGCTGAAGCTAAGGAACACGCATCAACAGGAGGAACCGAAGAAGACCAGGAAAAAGAAAAGGCAACAGAAGGAGTCGATGCAGAAGATGAAATAGCAAGCAAAGATGCTGAAGGAAATGAACCTGTCTTCATTGATGCAGCAATTGACGGAGATGTTGAGCAAGATGGCGCAGAACCTGCGGTCAGAGACGAAGACCAAAACACTGCAAAGGAGACTGGGGATGAAGAAACCAGCACTGTTGACGAAGGAACTCCAGATGCAGCAGTGGCACCCATAGCAATGCCCCAAGAGCAAGAGCAGGAACAGAAACAAGAACCAGATAAAGAAGGTCAACAACAACAAGAAAATTGTCTTGGTCAACCTCCAATAGCTGTTATCCAAGAAACAGAATGTGAGGATGTTGCTTCTGCGCCGCCTGCAGTGTTGGAGGAAGAACAAGAGGAGCAAGACCATTCTGTCCCTCCAGCGGCTGAGGATGCAAACGCTGATGCCACTCAAGAAACGCCCCGTGAGGATGTTGTTGCTGTTGTGCCAGTTGCAGTTGTGGACCAAGAACAAGAGCAAGTACACAAACAAGAACCAGAAGAGCAAAAACAAGAATGTTCTGTAGATCAACCTCCTGCGGCTGAGGATACCAACTCTGAGGTCAATGTTGCAGAAATCCAGGAAACACCCTCTGAGGATGTTGCAGCTGTGCCTGTTGCAGCTGTAGACCAAGAACACAAACAAGAACCAGCAGAACAAGAACAGAAAGAGGAACAAGAAATGAATGCAGAAGACCTTGAATCTGAGACAACAGAAGCCACTGTTCAGGAGAAGCCATCCCATGATGATGCTGCTGTATCAGTTGCAGTTGCGAAGCCAGACGTAGCAGAGGAACCAGCTGATACTAAAACGTCTCCAGAATCAGAGGAAGATGCTTTAGATTTACCAGGTGAGCAAGGAAAGGATGAGGCAGAGAGCATTGAAGCTGCTTCAGAATCACAGACGGGTGGCTCTGGCTCAGGACACAACGAAGATGATGTGGAAAGAGATGAAGACATTGCAGCCAGTGCTGTGAGCAGCATCCCAGATCCATCCACAGAGACAGTGTCTCCATCTGGTGACACTACCGATGAAAAAGAAGGTCTTGACCACCAAGGAGAGAACACTGAACCTACCCCAAGCAAAGAGGCCCTTGAAAGTGACGAAAAAGGGACGGAAGAGGCAGAAGCTTCATCTAAAGTCAGTGCGAATATCAATGAAACCAAGGCAGAAAACATGGAGGAGATGGACTCCCAAGGCGAATCTCGCAATTCAGAAGAGATCACTGCGGATGGTGTTGTAAAGAAGACAACAGAAGAGACGGGGAACCAATCTGCCATTTTGGTCGGTGCTGTGTCTAACGACTCCGCTGAACGGCCTGAGTCGTTGGCTGAAATTGAAAACAAGGAAGAAGCAAGCGAAGAGACGAAGATTGCAGCACACGAAGAAAATGACACAACATCAGCACAGAAAGAGAAAGATTCGTCGGAATCAGAAATGGCAATGGAGTCAGAGCAATCTGAAAATTATTCACCACAAGAACCAGAAGCGCCAACAGAAGACTTGTTCGAGCCCACAGAGAATGGTCCCTTTGCAACAGCAGAAGAGCTAGGAGAATCAGAAAGAGATCAGGAAGCAGAAGAACCATCTGAGCATGCGCAGGCTCCAGCAACAGTTGTGGCAGAGGACCCTGGCATCGCGGGAAACGAATCAAGAGACAAAGACGAGGTCACTGAATCAGAACTGGAAACTGAAGATCCATCTGAGCTTGCAGACAATTCAGAGAGTGCTCAAATTCCAATCGAAGCAGTGGTTACAGAATCTAACACGACTGAAAAAGAATCACCAGAAGACCATGCAGAAATGCAAGCAGAGGAGTTACCAGAAATAGAGCAGAGTCCAATTGCAGAGGAGATAACAGCATCCTCTACACCTGTAGAAAATGCTCAGATTCTACCAAGTGAAGAAGAAATGGAATCAAAGACGGTTCAGCAGGACACAGGGGATCAGGCCACGGAATCAAATTTGGAAACAGAGGATTCACCTGAACTTGTGGCGACAACGCCGATTCCAAATGCAGGAGACGCACATGTTAGCGAATCATCTGAATCTGTGAAGAAAAGTCCACCCACAGAAAAAGCAATGGAGCCTGGGTTGGGTCTGCAAGAAGCACCAGGAAACCAGCCAGCTGAATCAGAATCAGAGGCGCAAGATTCACCTCAACTTGTGGCGACAACGCCGATTCCAACAGAATCGTCTGAATCTGAACGTACAGAGGACCTTCAGTCCACAGAAGAGCCCAGTGGGAATGAGCTTGATGCATCAGGAGGCCAGAAAGACAGTTATCTTGAGCCTTCAGAAGAAACGGTTCCTCCAAAGGAAGAAGAGGCAACAGAACCCAGTTTGGTGGATCAGGATTCATCCCAAGATCAGATCCAAGAATCTCAGGCAGAGACGACGGAATCATCCCAAACTGACGAGAATACTCAAGATCCATCTGGAGAACAGGTTGTGAAATCAGATACAGCTGAAGCTGATTCACCCATAATCCAAGAAACTGAGAACACGCAGATTGCAGCTGCAGAAGAGGCAGTGGAATCAGAAACAGGTTTACCAATGAACCAAGGCGTTGAAACAGAAAGCGCCAGTGCAGAGAACATGGAAATTCAGACTGCAGAACAGAACAACGAACTGACCACAGCTGAAGACACTGAACAGCTCCAAGTTGCAGCTGTGGAATCTACCGCCGTCAGTGGCGTTTTAGTGCAGGAATCAACGCCAGCAAAGGCGTCAGTTGATGAGCCGCCAAGCCTGAGTCAGGGTGAGGTGAAACTGCTCCACGCCTTTGAGGACTTTAAAGCCGAGGTGAACTCAAAACTTGACGCCATTTTGCTTCTTCTCCAGCAGAACAAATGACACGATGAATCTGATGTTGATGCTGACGCCTCCCGCAAGGGGCGCTGCGACTACAGGTGGCTCCAGTGGCTCGACCTGTTGCAACGTTGCGTCCAAAGGATGTGTCGTGTTTTGAACGGTACCAGAAACAGATAAAGTGGATCTGGGTCTCCTGTGACCATGCCTGAACGCCAATTCACACCGGCAATACCTGAAAATAGGGACATGAAAAAAATAAAATTCAGTTTTCTCTGTCAAAGACATGCACTGTCCACAAGTTTTGACATTTTTGTAGTCACCTGTAGAGTGACTTAACTTTTTGCCAAAACTTGTCCACATGCTATTATTTTCTGCTGAAAAAAAAAGAATTTCCATTTTTTGAAATCCCCTATTTTCGGGTATTGCCATCCACACCAGTCACAAACTGTCAAACTGTGTGAATCAATTACCAAGCATTCCCAAGACAGTTTGTTTCCTTAGAATGCTTATTATTGGCGGTGTGAACCCTTCTGCTGAAACTGGTTTCACTTGAACACTGCAATGCGACTGCAAATGTGTCTCTGTTGTAAATCAAGTCTGAAAAGACACACAGGACGTCGACATTCACATTATTTCAGACAGATTCATCTGCTGAAGTAAATTAATCTGAATTTTTGTGTGTTTACACATAAAACAGACGAATTTTAATTGCATATTTAAAAAACACACACACACATGTATGGTGCGAGTATTTTTTTCCAGGGTTCCTGCTCATAAAATGTGAATAGCCGCTTTACATTTCCTTTATGTCTAATCACTGTTTCACTGGAAGCTGTGATCGATAGAGCCGGTGAGTCATGTGCATCAGCTGTTACCAGGGCAGTGGTTGTGTTTCTTGTTTTTGTGAAGATAGATACCAGAAGGATTGAAGCAACAGCAGAAAACAGGTTGGCCTCAAGCATTGGCCACAAGAATCGTGTCGCGGGCGTTGGGATTTCGCTCTGCGTTGTCTACTTTGCTGCCTTTGAAAAAGGCACGGAGTCGTATTAGAGCTCCAGTGGTTTTTGCGAGCAATGCGCCCTTTGGTTTACCCCCCCCCCCAACCAAGTTCGGACCAAAGTCAACCCCCCAGGGACATGCCACCCCCTTTCCGCCATTGCCATGCACTGTGCGGAAAGGGGGTGGCATGTCCCTGGGGGGTTGACTTTGGTCCGAACTTGGTTGGGGGGGGGGTAAACCAAAGGTCTCATTGCTCGCAAA